>Ga0066639_10000429_pt1 | contig 36488 bp, 36 predicted proteins | sample CryGeyCG2114_010_2_FD_59504 | JGI IMG/M metagenome (GOLD analysis project Ga0066639, IMG submission 59504) | Groundwater microbial communities from aquifer - Crystal Geyser CG10_big_fil_rev_8/21/14_0.10 | ecosystem: Environmental > Aquatic > Deep subsurface > Groundwater | place: USA: Utah...
CAAAGGCGAGATTTCTTACAAAATCATTAAAATAAAATAGTAACCGTGCCATAAAAATAGCTATTGGCAAATAGCTGTTTTTATGTTAGAATAAAATACGCTCAAATTTCCATTTTTGATTTTATGCTGCAAAAAAAGATCGGTATCGATTTAGGCACAACCAACACTCTGGTCCACTTGCCCAAGAGAGGGATTATCATCAACGAACCGTCGGTGGTGGCCTTTTCACTTTTAGATAAAAAAGTATTGGCCGTAGGCGATGAAGCTAAAGAGATGCTGGGTCGGACCCCCGACACTATCGTGGCTAAGCGGCCCTTGAGAGACGGGGTGATCGCCGATTATAAAACCACCGAAAGCATGCTGCGATATTTTATCAACAAGGCTATTGGCGGAGTGAAACTTTTTCGTCCCGAAGTGATGATTGCGGTACCGGCCGGCATTACTTCCACTGAGCGCCGGGCGGTGATAGACGCCACCATGTCGGCTGGCGCCAAAGCCGCCTACATTATTAAAGAGCCGATTGCCGCGGCCATTGGAGCCAATATCCCTATTGGTTCGGCTTCCGGACATATGATAGTGGATATGGGCGGCGGCACCAGCGAAATCGCCGTTATTTCTTTAGGCGGCATTGTCACCAATACTTCTATTCGGATCGGCGGCGTAAAATTTGATGCGGCCATCGCAGAATTTATGAGAAAAAAGTATGGTTTGGCCATCGGTGAAAGAACGTCCGAAGATATTAAAATTAAAATCGGTTCGGCCATGTATCTGGACGACGTTGAAAAGTTGAGGATGAACATCAAGGGTCGCGATATGATTTCAGGTCTGCCCAGAATTATTGAGGTTAATTCGGACGACGTGACCGAGGCGCTGCAAAACGACCTCCAAGGAATCATTTCGGCCGTTAAATCGGTTTTATTTAACACCCCGCCGGAACTTTCTGCCGATGTTATGGATAAAGGCATGGTTTTAACCGGCGGCAGTGCATTACTTCGTAATATAGACACATTGCTGTCTCAGGCCACCGGCGTACCGGCCTATGTGGCCGATGATGCAATTTTGTGCGTGGCCAAAGGCACCGGCATTGCGCTTGATAATTTGGAATCTTATAAAAGAAGCATTTTGTCCACTAAATAATCAATTTTATGTTTATCGGGGTTGATGCTTCGCGGGCCAATAAATCTCAAAGATCAGGCGTGGAGTGGTATGCCTACCATTTGCTCAAACATTTTTATAAGCTAGATCATCAGAACCACTATTGTCTATACACTCCTTCCAAGTTGTTGGATGATTTAAACTCATTGCCTCAAAATTTTCACGAAAGAGTTTTAAAGTGGCCCCCCAAAAAGTTATGGACTTTAGTCCGCTTAAGCTGGGAAATGCTTAACCGTCGCCCAGACGTTTTTTTTGTGCCTTCGCATACCTTTCCATTATTGGGCGGACGCAAAAACGTCATTACCTGGCATGATGTTGGTTATTTAAAATATCCCGAAACCTATACTCAATGGGAGCTGGCCTCTTTAAAGCAGGGAGCCAAAAGGGCGATGCGGTTGGCCGATAAGATCATTACCATTTCCAATTTTACCAAAGGAGAGATCATCAAATTTTATAATGTTGAGCCGGATAAAATAAAAGTTATTCATCTAGGATGCGATTATGAACTTTGGCGGCCAATCAAGGCAGAAACGGTCAAGAGTTACTTGCAGAGCCAGGGTATTATCCACCCCTATTTTATTTATTTGGGGAGATTGGCCTTAAGGAAGAATATTGTCGGTCTGATCAGAATTTACAATCGCTTTAGAGAAAAGTATCACTTGCCCTACAATTTAGTGCTGGCCGGTCCTTCGTCAGCTTATCAGGAGGACATTGATAAGGAGATTGGTGATTCTCCTTTTAAGGACGAAATTAAAAAAGTCGGTTGGCTGCCTTTAGAAAAATTGCCGGTACTTTTAAGCGGCGCTCAAGCACTCGTGTTTCCTTCCATTTATGAGGGTTTTGGCCTGCCAACGATTGAGGCCATGGCTTGCGGCTGTCCGGTTATTGCCAGTAATGCCGGTTCATTGCCGGAAGTTGTCGGCCCGGCCGGCGTCACCCTGGAAACACATGATATCAACGGTTTTGCCCAGCAGATGATTAAGATTGTTGAAGATAAAAAGTGGCGTCAAGATTTAATCAATCAAGGATTGTTGAGGGCGAAAGAATTCAGTTGGCTAACTACTGCCAGTCAAACTTTAGAAGTTTTGTATTCGGTTTAAGTTATATAAAAAAAGGCGAATTTAATTATTACGCCTTTTTTGATACTCACTCAAATTAATAAGCCGAATTCTGTTTATGACGATCATCTATCTAGCCTTGAACCAATTGCTTGCGCCCTGGTTCATGGTCAAGCCTCCAACCCGCCCTTGTACCTAAATGGCGCAGGGCCTACTTGGAGTTGCACCGAATAGAAGTTTGCCTCTTTTCTGTTGTCGCCAACAGAACGGGTCAGCTGATTATCTGACCTTTTCACTCTTAGTTTGCAGAAGGTATACCCTGGAAATTCTACAAACAGAAATATTCTCTGTTGCACTTGTCCTGTCCCGTACCTTCTGATGGTGCGGGACGGTTGGCGTTACCAACTATCCACCCCGCATGCAGCGGGGCCAAATGGTGTTCGGACTTTCCTCCCCGCCCTGTAGGTACGCGCGAACGCGCGTACCTACAGGGCGGGGCGATCATCTAAATTTGAATGAGCCGTTTTAATTTAGCATATTATGTTATTCCTGTCAAGATTTTGTGGTATGTCCGCAGACATATGGCGGTTTTCGTTCCCGGCTACTAAACCGAGAATATGTCTATCTATGTGCCAACAGCAATTAGAGAAGAAAGGTTAAGTTGGGTTTTACCAATCGGTTAAATTCTTGTATAATATAGTCAATCTTATGGATAAAAATGAGGCCGAAGGACTTCTCAACAAAATAAAAAAAGAGTATCAGGTTTATGCGCCGGTGCAAAAATCGCAGGGCTGTTTTATCAACAGAATTGAAGACGCTTTGCAGGTTGATTATTCCGGCAGTATTCCTTTAGATTCGTGGAAATTTTTGTTTTTTCCGCCGCAGGAGGCTCTATTTGACGAGAATTTTAAGGAACCGGAAACAAGTTATCCAAAAATCTGCGCCTGGGGTATGAACGTTTTGGATTTAAAAGCCCTGGGGCTTTTTGATTTGGTTTTTGAAGGCGATCCGTATTACCAAAAAAGGCGTCAGAACATTTTAACGGTTGGTTTATCGGTCGGCGCGCCCAGTCAGGAGAATTTTGAGGATTTTCAGCTGTTCAGCTTGAAACTGGAAGAAGACGTGTTAGAGCACGTTCCTTTTGATATTTTTTTGGAAACGATGCAAGACAAAAAAATTCTGGTTTACAGCGGTTCGGCTAAAGGCCGTCAGGTTTTAGAAAAGAACAAAATTAGCGACTATGTCAATATTCAGTTTGCCGGCTTAATCGCCGAAGAGGGTCAGGACCAAAGAATGCTGGAGCTTAAAGAAAAAATGACCAAGGGGTATGAGCATAAAGTTTGGGATGAACTTGATAAAATCTGCCTGGCTTGCGGCAAATGTTCCATAGTTTGTCCAACCTGCTTTTGTTATAATCTGGAAGATGAAATGGCGGATTCAGACAAGTCGCAGCGCCTCAAAAAATGGGGCAACTGTTTTTATCCGGAGTTTACGGAAATTGCCGGCGGTTTTGATTTCACCGCCAGCGTTAAAAGAAAGATTCTGTTTTGGTACGAGCATAAATTCGTCAGAATCCCCGAACAGTATAAAGTGCCCGGCTGTGTCAGCTGTCTGCGTTGTTTTAAAGTTTGTCCGGTGGCGATAAATATCATTAAAGTTTTAAAGAATTTAGACAAAAAGAAAAATGAAAAACCCTTATCTCCCACAGGAAGCTAAAATTGTTGAGGTATTAAAAGAGGCGCCCAACGTGAAGTGGTTTAAACTCAAGTTTGTCAATAAAAAATTCGGGCGGAGCTTCCATTTTTGGCACGGTCAGTTTGCTATGGTCGGACTGCCCGGCTTTGACGAAAGCCCTTTTGACATTTGTTCCAATCCGCATAATAGCACCGACTATCTGGAATTCACCATCAGAAAAGTCGGCCGTTTGACGACTAAACTGGTTACCTTAACCAAGGGGGATAGTTTGTGGGTGCGGGGACCTTATGGCAAGGGCTGGCCTTCTTTTCACAAGTTAAAAAAGAAAAACCTCTTGGTGGTTGGCGGCGGTTGCGGCTTTGTGCCTTTAAGATCGGTTATTGAAGATGGGGTGGAGCAAATTTCTCCGACCAGACAAATGCAGATTTTTTACGGTTGCCGCAACTCCGAAGAATTGCTTTTTGAGAACCGTTATCGGGACTGGATTAACAAAGGAGCGCAGTTGAATGTGATTTTTGATAAAGAACAGCCGAAAACACCAACGGTGTATGGGGCAAGATGCGGCTATGGCCTGATCACCAAGTTATTTGACCAGGTTAAAGTAATCAAGAACGCTTCAGCATTTTTATGCGGACCGCCGGCGATGTTTAAATTTGTTTTGGAAAAATTAAAAAAACAAGGTTTTGCCGATGAAGATATCTATCTTTCTTTAGAAAGAAGAATGGACTGCGGCTTTGGCATTTGCCAGCATTGCGCCTGCGGCAAGATCTATGTTTGTCAAGACGGTCCGGTCTTCAATTATGCGGCCATAAAGAATATTCCCTATATTTTTGAATATTGATTTATGTTAATTTTTTGGATAATTATATTCAGTGTCAGCCTGTATACTTTGATTAAAGCGGCCGATTATTTCACTGAGAGCGCGGAAAAATTTGGCTTGGCGTTAAAAATCTCTCCCTTTGTTGTCGGTGCGACCATTATCAGTATCGGCACTACTTTGCCGGAACTGGCCACTGCCATTATTGCGACATTACACGGTCAGACGGAAATGGTAGCCGCTAATGCCATCGGCTCTAATATTGCCAATATATTACTGATAACTGGCCTGGCCGCCATCGTTGCCGGCACGTTAGTTGTCCGGCGGATAAGTATTGACCTGCCCTTACTGGCGGCCGCCACCGCTTTGATTGTGGCCATAATCTGGGATCGTCAAGTCACCAGTGGCGAGGGGGTGGTGGCGATATTGGGGTATATTGTCTATGCAACTTATACCATAAAAGCCGATAGGCAAGAGAAGTCAAAGCCCGAGGGCATTTTGCCCGGCGAAGACATTCCGGTCACCAGAGAATCAAGGTATCATTGGCGGAAGAAACATCGCGATTTAAATTTGAAATTATTTTTTGTACTCGTCGTCAGCTGTATTTTAGTTTATTTAGGGGCGGAATGGACCGTCAAATCCATTATGAAGATTTCTGACATTATGGGCCTGGCTAGCAGTGTGGTGGTTATGTCGGCTATGGCCATTGGCACTTCGCTGCCGGAATTGGTGGTTGCCATTAGCGCGGTCAGAAAAAGGAAATACGAAATCGCTTTAGGCAATGTTTTTGGCGCAAATATTTTTAACATGCTGATGGTTATCGGCATTCCGGCGTTATTCACCACTCTACAGGTTGATGAAAATACATTCAAACTGGGTCTGCCGTTTGTCATGGGCGTTACGGTGCTTTATATTTTTTCCTGCCTTACCAAAAAAATTCATTATTGGGACGGCATGATGTATTTATTGATATATATATTATTCTTAGCCAAATTATTCGGCTTATTTTGATTTTATGCATTTGCCCGATGGAATAATCAACAATCAAATTGCGGCGGGGTTGATGGCTGTTTCGGCAGGGTTTTTAGCCGGCAGCTTTTATAAGTTGCGTCAGGCATTAACGGAAAAAGTTTTTGTTGCAAAAAAACAATTGGCTGTGGCAGATGGCCCGTCAGTTGAACTCGGCACTGGTCAAAAATCAATTCTGACTAAAACCGGTAAAGAAAAAATTGAATTAATGATCATGCTTGGTTCTTTGGTCTTTGTTTTTCAATTGATTGATTTTCCAATTTTGAATTTCGGCATCGGTCATTTGTTAGGCGGAGCTTTGCTAGCTTTGGTTTTAGGCCCTTGGGCAGGCATTGTCATTATGAGTCTTATTTTAATAATTCAATCGCTGGTCTTGGCTGACGGCGGGATAATGGCCTTGGGAGCAAATTTTTTAAACATCGGATTGGTCACAGTCGTTTCCAGTCACTTGTTTTATAAATTAGGATTAAAGCTGAAATTTCCTCAATTGGGAGTTCTCTTTGTTGCTTGCCTGGCGTCGGTTGTTTTGGCTTCATTATTTTATGTTTTAACGGTCGGCGTCGCCGGAATCAATCATCTGACTGAAGTTTTTAACGGGATGGTGAAAGCTCATTTTATTATCGGGGTTTTTGAATCTTTAGTTACAATTATTATAATCAAGACGCTTAAACTCAAGATGTATTTGCAATAATATGGCAAAAGAGCCGATAATCTATCAGGAACAGCAGAGGACTTATCTGATTGTAGTGGCCGTTTTCATTTTGGTAGCAATTTTGTTGCTTGTAATTGTTTTGTTCCCCGGCCTTTTGAGCTTGCGGCCTTTCTCCGCACCGGCTAAAATTGTTTTGTTGCTGGTTGCGACAGTCGATATGATACTTTTTTGGTCTTTTTCCAAACTAACCATCAAACTCACTGATCAGCATCTTACGCTCACTTTCGGTTTTTTTAAAAAAAAGATTTCACTTACAGAAATAAAGAACTGTCAGATTGAAGATTACCAAAAATCAATTTATTTCGGCTATGGCATCAGATTAGGCAGCGATAAGTCCATTGGCTATATTGCCAGAGCCGGCCGGGGTATAAAATTAAAGTTAAAAGCCAAAGACTATTTTTTCAGCACCGACAGGCCGGAACAGCTGCTGTTGCTGCTTAACCATCGGCCATGATTTAATCAAACTGATTTTTATGGGTGAAATAAAAAAATCAAAACCAAAAGTCGGGATCGTCGGCTTAACATCGTGCGAGGGCTGCCAGTTTTCCGTTATGGATTTGGGCAACCGTTTTTTGGAGCTGCTTCAGTTCATTGAGATTGTCCAGTTCCGTCTGCTGGAAGAAAAAGTTTTTGTGACGCCGACAATGGATATCTGCTTTGTTGAAGGCAGTGTCGTGACCAAACAGAATGAGAAAACCATTAAAGAAATCAGAAATCAATCAAAGATCTTGGTGGCCTTGGGCAATTGCGCCATCATGGGCGGTGTTCACCAAATAAAAAATTACCATCAACCAGATAAATTAATAAAGGAAACCTATTTCTACTCGGATAAAATTGATAACCCGGACGTTTTGGATTTAAAAGACGTGGTAAAAGTGGATTATACTTTGCCCGGCTGTCCGATCAATAATCTGGAGTTTTTGCGATTGCTTTACAGTTTGCTCAAAGGCATTGATTTTAAGATTCCGTTAAGGCCCGTTTGCGAAGAATGCCAGAGCCGCGGCTATCGCTGTGTGCTGATGGATAATCACCAAGCGGGCGAAAAAGGCCAGATGTGCTTTGGCCCGATCATCCAGGGCGGTTGCCGGGCGATTTGTTTAAAATCGGCCATGCCCTGCCAGGGCTGCCGCGGTCTATTTAAAGGCGCGCAGGCGGCCAATCATCTTAAACATTTGGCGGAAATTGGCTACAGTCAGTCGGAAATCAATCATCAACTGGAAATTTATGGATTAAGGAATGAGGTGGAGGAGAAGTGAGATTCAAGAATCATTTTACCGTTTAATATTTGAATATTTGCAAGTTATGGAATTTTATCGCAATTCGCCAAGAAGATTATACGGACCCGATAAGATTTATTATGTAGTAGCCAAAACACATCTTAATTATCCATCCTTTAAAGAAGAAATATTTTGTTGTTATTTATTGAAGAATTGAAACTTTGTAAGAAATTGAAACAGTTTGAGTTGTACGCGTTTTCTGTGATATACGATCATGTGAATTTGCTTTTCCAACCAAGTAAGAAGTATAATATTTCCAAGGTGATGAAATCATTGAAGGAAAATGTTTCCAGAGATATAAATTACGTAATTTTTAATGAGTACCGTGGAGGCGACACGTCGACGTGTCGCTTACCGATTCGTAGGATAATTGATGATTGCCGGCTGGGGTATATACAGAAGCATAAACAAGCGCAGGCGTTGCCAAAGTTCCAATGGCAAAAATCATTTTATGATCATATTATCAGAAATGAACAGGATTTTCAGAATCATTATTATTACACCAAACATAATCCTTTCAAACATGGCTTGCCAATTTTGATAAAATATCAACAATGAATCAAAGTGAAAAAAACGATTTTATGGATGAGGATTTAACTAGAAAATATGTACAACTGACTGATAAAGAGCTGTATTTAATCAAACAATGCTATTATTTAAATTGTATAGTATATGCCATTGGATATCTTAAATTAGCTCTAGTCGGCTGTGAAGAATTAATAAAAATTAAACAATCTGAGAATTCTGCAAGAAATGAATCAACAGAGAATATTAGAAAAGGTTGGATAATAATACCGATTTTATATAATATTCAACATTCTTTAGAAATAATGGTTAAGTTTTTTTCTCAATATTTGCTAGAAGATGTTAATATAACAAAAATTGAAAAAAGTCATGATTTTAAAGATCTCTTTGACAAATTAAGAAAAGGGATACAAAATAAAAATATAAAAAAACCATTATCAACAGAGTTAAAGATCAGTTTAGATATTTTTTACATCAATGTTAATAAGTATCATCGTTTGAGTTTTCTTAAGAATTTTTTAGATATTAGTTTTATTGAATTCTTTGATAATAATAATTCTATTTTCAGATATCCTCTGAGTAAAGTTGATATAGTGTTATCACCTTTCTCTTTGGCTGACAAAATTGATTTAAATGAAATTGAAATGATTAAAATAGATGTGGAAAATCTTGAGGAACACTTTGGTAAAATTCAAACAATTTTACAAGAAAGCAAATCTCCTCAACAATAATGATGATTTGAAAATTATCATAAATATCTTAGCCCGAATGGTCGAGTAAAACTCGATTACCATAACAATGAATCATTATTTATTAAAAAATTATCAATGAAAATACAGATTAATCACTTGGCTAGAATGGAAGGCCATGCCAGTTTTATTGGCGCATTGGAGAATGGAGACATCGGCCAGGCAAAAATCATTACCGAAGAAGGCATCAGATTAGTGGAAGGCTGCTTAAAGGGCAAGTCGCTGTTTGACGCCCATGTTATTTCCATGAGAATCTGCGGCATTTGCCCCATTGTTCATAATTTGGCAGCCATTAAGGCCATGGAGAATCTTTTGGCAGTCAAAGTAAGCCCGCAGACCATTCAACTGAGAAAATTGATGGAGCTGGGGCAAATTATCCATTCGCATGCCATGCATCTGTTCTTTTTGTCCTTGCCCGATTTTTTTAATTACGATGACACCCTATTACTGATTAAAAAATATCCCGAAGAAACGCAAATCGCCTTGCGTTTAAGGGAGTTTGGTAATTTAATTAACGATGTCATTGGCGGCCGCGCCATTCACCCTTTAAACAACTGGATCGGCGGATTCAAGGTGACTCCCACTCATCAAGCAATTGCCAAAATCATTGCCAGTTTACCTTTGGCGCTCCAAGACGCTGTTGACTTGGCCAAGTTTTTTGCCAAACTTAAATATCCCAAGTTTGATCGGCCGACGGAGCATTTGTCTCTTGATAACGACAATGAATATGCCATTTACGACGGTAAAATAACCACCTCCGAGGGCTGGGCCTATACCCCGCTCCAGTTTTATCAAAAAATGCAGGAAGTGGAGGAAAGAGCCGCTTTGGCCAAGCGCTCTTTATGGTTTAACAGTCATTATTTGGTAGGGGCCTTGGCCAGAATTAATAATCACGGCAAAAAACTCAATCAGGAGGCAAAAAAAATCTGGTCCAAAATCCACGGCCAAAAAAAAGTGTTTAACGCGTTTTACAATATTCTGGCCCAGGCCGTTGAGGTGGTGCATTGCGTAGAAGAGGCCGGCGCCATTATCAATCATTTGAAGCTTAAAACGGAAGGGCCGCCGGCGATTAAAATCAAAGCCGGCCAAGGCGTTGCCGCCGTAGAGGCGCCGCGGGGAATTCTGATTCATTATTATGAAGTTAACGGCCAGGGCAGAATCACCCGAGCCGATGTTATTACCCCAACGGTGATGTTCTTAGGCAATTTAGAAGACGATCTGGCAGTTTACCTGCCTCAGACCGTAAAAATGTCCGAGGCGGACAGGCGCAATAAAATCAAGATGCTGATTAGGGCTTATGATCCTTGTATTAGTTGTGCCACTCATTAAAATTCTAAGCTCTAAATCCTAAACTCTAAACAATATCTAAAAACCAAAATTCTAATTATCAAAATAGTTTTGAACCTTTTTGATTAAAGAATTTGAATTTATTTAGTGCTTAGAAATTAGGATTTATAATTTATTTTATGCACGATATCCACGAAGCCAATAGGATCGCCGATATTATCCTGGAGCACAGCAAGAAAAACCGTGTAAAAAAATTGACCAGTATTGAAATTGAGCTGGGCGCGATCATTGAACACGGCGCGGACATTAATCCGGAGAATCTGGATTTTAATTTACGATTAATCCTGAAAGACTTAATCAGCCAGCGGACAAAAATCAACATCAAAAAAGTCAGAGGTCGTTCGTGGAAGCTGGTCTCTATTGAAGGGGAGTAATAATCGGTAACTGGTAATCGGTAACTGGTAATTAGTAATTAAATTATTTTATGAAACTCAAATCAATTCAATCGATCAAGAATTTAAAAAATAAGAAGGTACTGCTCCGGGTTGATTTTAATGTCCCGTTTAAAAACGGTCGGATTAAGGATGACTTTCGGATTAAAGCCGGACTGCCGACAATCAAATTTTTATTAAGCAAAGGCGCCAGCATCATTATTTTAAATCATTTAGGCCGGCCAAAAGGTCAAGTGGTAGCGGAGTTATCCAACAAGCCGATTGCGGCGCGTTTGTCCAAACTAATAAATAGGCCGGTGATTCAAGCATCCGGGGTTATCGGTCCAGTGGTAACACAGTTGACCCAAAAATTGTCAGCCGGCCAAATTTTAATGCTGGAAAATGTCCGCTTCAACGATCAGGAAGAAAAAAACGGTCGTAAATTCGCTAAAAATTTAGCCGGTTTGGGCAATTGGTATGTCAATGATGCTTTTGCCGTTTGTCATCGCCTGGGCTCGTCCGTTTCGGCCATTACTGAATATCTGCCGTCAGCGGCCGGTTTTTTGTTGGAGCAGGAAATCAGCAATTTAAGCAAGGTGCTGGAAAGCCCCTTGCGTCCCAAAGTAGCCATTATTGGCGGCGCTAAATTAGAAACAAAAGTCAAGGTGTTAAAGAACCTGCTGGCTAAAATGGATTATGTTTTAATGGGCGGAGCAATTGCCAATAATATCTTAAAAGCCATGAATTATGATGTCGGCCAGTCATTGGTAGACGACAGCCAGCTGAAACTGGCCAGGCAGATATTGAATAACAAGTTAAGAGTGCCGATTGATGTCGTAGTGGCCGGGCAGGTTTCGGCTACCGCTAAACCGCAAATCAAAGCGGTGGGTTTGATAAAAAAACATGAAATTATCTTAGACCTAGGGCCGGAAACCGCCCAGCTTTATTTAGAAATCATCAAGTCGGCCAAACTGGTGGTCTGGAACGGGCCTTTGGGTTATTTTGAAATACCCAAGTATAAAAAGAGCAGTGAACAGGTCGCCCGGGGCATTGCCTCATTAAAGCTATTTTCGGTGATTGGCGGCGGAGAAACGGTGCAAATGATAAAAGGCCTGGGGCTGGAAAAAAAATTCAGTTTTGTTTCCACCGGCGGCGGCGCCATGCTGGAATTTTTGGAAGGCAAAATGCTGCCCGGCATTAAACCGTTGATAAAATAGTCAAAATAGGAACATAAAATAAGTCAGCAGGGCTAATCTAATTGTCCGTGCCACGCCCTTGACTTATTTTTTATTTGTGATAATTTGAAAAGTCGGCACTTTTCAATCAAACGATTGCCCTCCTATATTTGCCGGAGAATTTTATTCCGTCAGTTACGGGAGGGTAATTACCAACCAGAGTTAGTCGCTGGGGGATTGCCTCCTCATTTAGAGAATTAATCGTACGATTATGTCTAAATTTCTAGGGGTCGCAATCTTCTTAATTATTCTGACTGTGGTTGCCCCAAACGTGGTTGCTGATTTAGTGAATCTGCTTTCCCAGCTTATTGAGATTCTCAATCATCTGTTGGAGCAGTTCCTTCAGCATCTGCCATGATTTAAAAAGGTTCGGATTTTTTCCGAACCTTTTCGTTTAATTTATATCAAGGAAATTGTTTGGATATTTGACAATAATTGATTGATTATATAGGATAAATTGATTTGTACTTTAAAATAGGAGGTAAAATGCTAAGGCAATTATGGCAATGGCTGGAGTATCATTTCTTCTTTTGGAAATTAAGGCCGGTGGGCAATTTAGAATCGGTTGAAGCTATTGTGCTTTTTTCTAGCGGCGGACTGTCCAGAACCAAGTTCACCCCAGATAGTAGTTGTTTCGATGCCGCTTCCATTGCATTGTTCATCAATGATGCCCTCGAATTGCGTGGTAAAAAGGCGCTTTTACTGGCACAAATAGAGGTCGCTAATGCTATCCGCGAAAATGGTGTTGATACCGACCTGTTGGTAGGGGGAATGGGTTATCTGACCATCTCTCAAGTAGCCGAGCAGTTTGTTCTTTGGCTCATGCAACATCATTTTTCAAATTTAACGGTTGCAGTCATAGCGCATCCGGCTATGGTAACGCGAGCTGTCAAAGAGCTTCTTTTTCATGCCAAGCGTGTTGGTCTGAAGATCAAAGTGGTTATTCCCAAAACTTTGGGCAACATTTATTTAGATAACCAAAGCGCTTATTGGTGGACACACAGTGATACTCTCTTTGTTTTCCATGAATTTGTCAGTCGGCTTTTGCCGCGTTGGCTAAGCAACTGGCTGGCCGGGAAGTTATTTTAGAGACGAAGGTTCGGATTTTTTCCGAACCTTTTCATTTTCTGTCATAATTTATATCAAAGGAAATCAAGCGATAGGGCTGGATTGATTTCCAAAGTTTTGCTAAAATATAATCATTGTTTAATGATTATTTCTATGTCAAAGAAAATCACCGATCTATATGCCAGAGAGATTTTAGATTCCCGCGGTAATCCCACCGTTGAAGTGGTGGTGGAAGCAGGGGAGCAGCAGGCAGCGGCCGCTGTTCCGGCCGGCGCTTCTACCGGCAGTCATGAGGCCTTGGAGCTTAGAGACAACGATGCCAGCCGTTTTGGCGGCAAAGGCGTTTTAAAAGCCGTGGAAAATGTAAATGACAAAATTAAGCCGGCGCTCTTGGGCTATGAAGTGGATAAAATTACCCAAATAGACCAAATCATGATTGAACTGGACGGCACCGAAAATAAGTCGCGCCTGGGCGCCAATGCCATCTTGGGGGTATCGCTGGCTTGCGCCAGAATGGCCAGCGTCGTCAACAATCTGCCGCTGTACCAGTTTATCCGCAGTTATTATAAATTCAATTATTCCAAGTGGCCGATGCCCATTCCTTTATCCAACGTAATCAATGGCGGCATGCACGCCGATTCCAATTTGGATATTCAGGAGTTTTGGATTGTGCCCAGCGGCATCAAGCTGATCGGTGAACGAGTGCGCGCCATCTCCGAAATATTTCATGCCTTAGGCAAAATTTTACAGAAACATGGCTATGATACCGATGTGGGCAATGAGGGCGGTTATGCGCCGGACCTGAAAAGCATTGCCGAGGCCTGGGAAATGATTATGGCGGCGATTAAACAAGCGGGTTATCGGCCGGGCCAAGACATTTATTTGGGCGCGGATGCCGGCGCGTCAACTTTTTATAATAAAGCCGATCGGACTTACCGGCTGGATTTGGAAGGTAAAACTTATACTGCCGCGGAATTATCGCTAATGTACCAGCAGTGGCTGGCCAGATTCCCTTTTTTGGCTTTTGAGGATCCTTTTGCCGAAGATGATTGGCCGGCCTGGGTTGATTTTAAGAACCAACTTGCTAAAATTAACGAAGATATTCTGCTGGTTGGCGATGATTTGCTTTCCACCAATATTAAAAGATTGGCGATGGCTATTGAAAAAGGAGCGGTCAACGCCGTGTTAATTAAGCCCAATCAGATCGGGACGTTAACCGAAACAATCAACTGTATTAAACTGGCCCAGCAGCAGCAATTTAAAATCGTTGTTTCGCACCGGAGCGGTGAAACGGTTGATACTTTTATTGCCGATTTAGCCGTTGCCGTTTCGGCCGATTATATTAAAGCCGGCGCGCCTTCGCGCTCGGAAAGAGTGGTCAAATATAACCGGCTGATGGAGATAGCCGAAGAAGTTTCAGTAAATACTTTATCAGGTCAATAATCTGACTGAAAAATTATGAAAGATAAAACATTTCAAGGACCTTTAGTGTTAATTATATTAGACGGCTGGGGCATTTCTCCTAACCAAAAGGGCAATGCTATTGCTTTGGCCAAAACTCCCACTTACAACCAATTACTTAAAGAATACCCCAATAGCCAATTAGTCACCTGTGGTTTGCAGGTGGGATTACCTGACGGTCAAAAAGGCAATTCCGAAGCCGGTCATTTGAATTTGGGCGCCGGCCGCATTGCCGAGCAGGATGTTTTAGTGATTGGTCGGGCTATTTCCGACGGCACATTTACAAAAAATCCGGCTTTTGTTTCGGCCATTGACCATGTGCAAAAACATAAATCCCAGATGCATCTGATGGGTCTGCTCTCCGGTTTTCACAGCGCTCATGTGGACATGACTAATTTGTATGTCTTGCTGGAAATGATGAGGAAGAAAAAGGTGGAAAAAGTTTTTTTGCATTTATTTACCGATGGTCGCGATGCGCCGCAACATGATGCCATAAAATTTTTGCGAAAGTTAAGAGAGTATTTGTCGGGCAATCAAAAAATTGCCACCATCAGCGGCCGGTTTTACGCCATGGACCGGAACAAAAGATGGCCAAGGACCGAGGCCGCTTACAACGCCTTGACCCAGGGCAGCGGCATTAAGGTGGAAAACAGCGAAGATGCTATTCTTAAGGCCTATAATCGGGGCGAAACAGATGAGTTTATCCAGCCATCGGTTATTTTAGACAAAGGGCAGCCAACCGCTACCATTAAGAACAATGATAGCATCATCTTTTTTAATTTAAGGTCCGACCGGGCCAGACAACTCACCAAAACTTTTGTGCAACGGGATTTTAACAGAATGAACAGTCAGAGTTTTTTAAGACAGCAGTTTATAGAGAATCTCCGTTTTGTGGCCATGACCGATTTTGGACCGGAGCTTAATCATATTTTAACCGCTTTTCCCAGTAAGGACTTTACCAATACCCTGCCGCTGGTGATGAAGGGTTTTAAACAGTTTTATATTGCCGAAACGGAAAAATATGCCCACGTGACCTACTTTTTTAACGGCGGTTTTGATCATCCATTGGCCGGAGAAGAATGGGAATTAATTCCTTCGCCTAATGTTAGGTCGTATGCCGAAAAGCCCGAAATGTCTGCGGCGAAAGTAACCAACGCGGTCGTGCTTAGCTTAGAACATAAAGCGGCGCAGTTCGTGGTTGTTAATTTTTGTAATCCGGATATGATTGCCCATACCGGCGATTTATCGGCGGCCATTAAAGCGATAGAAACATGTGACTTGGCCATGGAAAAAATTGTTAAAGCCACTCTGAAAAAAAATGGCGCGGTAATTATTACCGCCGATCATGGCAATGCCGAAGAAATGATTAATCTGGCAACTAGCGAAGTTGACACCGAGCACTCGCCTTACCCGGCGCCATTTATTTTAGTTTCCAAGCAGCATAAAAATAAAAAGCTAAGCCATGGGATTTTGGCTGATGTAGCGCCGACCATCCTTAGCATCTTTGGCGTAGACAAACCCGCGGAAATGACCGGCAATTCTTTAATTAAATAGAGCTGTAAAATCACCTTATTCTTAATTCCTAATTCTTCATTCAATACCTTCGTCCAAAGGACTTTAGGTCGAGGGATTCATTAATCGTAATTCATCATTCATACATAATTCAAAATTCATAATTCTTAGTATATGACCAGACCAAAACCAGTAGTTTTGATAATCCTTGACGGGTGGGGAGTAGCCGCACCTTCGCATGGTAATGCCATAACATTGGCTAAAAAGCCGAATTTTGACGGCTATCTGGCTAATTATCCGGCCTTTACCGTCCAGGCCTCTGGCGAAGCAGTCGGCCTTTCCTGGGGCGAAATGGGCAACTCCGAGGTGGGGCACCTGTCCCTTGGCGCCGGTTTCATCATTTATCAGAGTTTGCCTCGGATTACCCGAGCGATTTCCGACGGCTCATTTTTTACTAATCCGGCTTTGACCAGAGCGTGCCTTCATGCTAACGAAAAAGGCGGTGATTTGCATATTATGGGTCTGGTCAGCCCGGGAGGCGTCCATAGTTACAACGAGCATTTATATGCTTTGGTTGAATTGGCTAAAAATCAGCGAGTCAAGAATTTATTTGTTCACGTGTTTTTGGACGGGCGCGATACCCCTTATAATAGCGGCATCAAGTATGTGGAGCAGTTGCAAAAAAAGCTTAAGCAAATGGCTTATGGCGAAATTGCCACCATCAGCGGCCGGTTTTACGCTATGGACAGGGACAATCATTGGGAAAGAACGGAGAAAGCTTACCGCGCCATCGCTCTGGGCGAATCGGAAAAAAGCTACGACGATCCCTTAGCGGCCATTAATGAATCCTATAAACAGAGCGTTTACGATGAGGAATTTTTGCCGGTCGTGATAACCAAAGACGGTAAGCCCAAGGGCATAGTTAAAGAAGGTGATAGCTTGATTTTTTTTAATTTCCGGGCCGACCGGGCCAGAGAAATTGCCAAAGCATTTGTTTTGCCCGGCTTTGAAAAATTTAAACGGCCAAAGTATATTCAAGATTTGGTCTTTATCGGGATGACGGAATATGAGAAAGATTTACCGATAGAAACCGCTTTTCCGCCCCAAAAGATTAATACGCCACTGGCTAAAGTAATAAGCGAAGCCGGCCTGACCCAACTACATATTGCCGAAACGGAAAAATACGCCCACGTAACTTTCTTTTTCAACGGCGGCGAAGAAGTGCAGTACCCCGGCGAGGAACGGGTGATTATTCCATCGCCCCGCGTTGCTTCTTACGATCAAAAGCCGGAAATGAGCGCGCCGGAGGTTACCAACAAAGTTTTGCAGGAGATTGCCGCAGATAAATTTGATTTTATCGTCATTAACTACGCTAATTCCGATATGGTCGGTCATACCGGCAATCTCAACGCCACCATTGCCGCCGTAGAAGCTTTAGACGAGTTAATCGGCCGGGTGGTCAATGGGGCAGTGTCTAAGGGCGGAGTGGTCTTAATTACGGCCGATCATGGCAATGCCGAAGAGATTTATAAACTGCAAACCGGAGAAATAGACAAAGAGCACAGTTCTTTGCCGGTGCCTTTGTTGATTATTGGCAATGAGTTTAAAGGCAAGATCGCCCAGGGGACTATTGGCAACGATTTGAGCCAAATGACTCCGGCCGGAGTGCTGGCCGACGTTACCCCGACCATTCTAAAAATCATGGGTTTAAAAAGACCCGATGAAATGACGGGCCGACCGTTGATATAAAATTCAAGTAACATCGCACAAGCAACAAGAAACAAGTGAGAACCCAAACCCATAAGTAACAACTCACAAGAGACAAACAAAACTCAACTCACAAGTTCCAAATTACAAACTTGGATGGCGTCTTGCTCAATATTCAATGCTTTTGGTTTGAGATTTGTTTTTTGTAACTTGGAACTTATTTGTAACTTGGAATTTGTTTCTTGGAAATTAGTAGTTTTATGCCAGAATTACCAGAAGTCCAAACTGTCGTTAATCACCTTGCCAAGAAGATTGTGGGTAAGGTTTTTTGTAATGCCCGGGTATTGGTGAAAAAAATGGTCAGCAGCGGCTTTCAGTCACAAATTAAGAATAAGAAGATAATCAGTGTCTCTCGCAGAGGAAAGATGCTGGTGCTGGCATTATCAGAAAACCTGTTTTTATTAGGGCATTTAAAAATGACAGGGCAGCTGATATTTGTGGATAAACAAGGCAGAGTGGCCGGGGGCGGTCATCCAATTGAATCAGCCGATTTTAACCTGGCCCAGCCCAATAAATTTACCCGGATCATTTTGAGCTTTACAGATGGCAGCCGGCTGTTATTTCATGATTTAAGAAAATTCGGCTGGATGAAGATTGTTGATCAGAATCAATATTCAACGATTGATCGGCAGTTTGGCATAGATCCTTTGAGTCAAGCATTCACCTTAAAAATTTTTCACGACATATTATTTAAAAGGCCCAAGCCAAAAATTAAGCAGTTACTAATGATGCAGGAATTGATCGCCGGAATCGGGAATATTTATGCCGATGAGAGTTTATTTGGCGGTAAGATTTTACCAACGCGGCCAGCCGCATCGCTTAGAGAATCGGAAATCAAAAAACTGCATCAATCAATCATCCGTAACTTAAAGGTAGCGATCCGGTATGGCGGCACATCGGTTAATACTTTTATTTCTCCGTCGGGCCGGCGCGGCCGGTTTGCAGAAAAACTTCGTGTTTATGGCCGGGCCGGCGACCCGTGTTTTGTTTGCCATCATACATTAAAAAGGATTAAACTGGCCGGCAGGGGGACTGTTTATTGTCCTTACTGTCAAAAATGATTATTAAAGCTTTGGTGTCATTAATTATTTAACCAGATGATTTATCAAGACAGCATTGAAATTTCTACTCAAGGTTTTTGCGATGTTATCAATATCACTAAAAAAGTTGAAGATATCGTGGTGGCCTCGGAAATAAAAAACGGCCTGATCGCCGTTTTTGTTAACGGATCCACGGCCGGAGTGACGACGCTGGAATACGAAGCCGGTGCGGTCAGCGATTTTCGTGAAGCGATAGAAAGATTGGTCCCGCAATCGTTTAATTATCAGCACAACGCCAAATGGGGCGATGGTAACGGTTTCAGCCACATTAGAGCGGCAATTTTAGGTCCATCGTTAGTTATCCCTTTGGCCGACGAGAAAATGCTGCTGGGCACTTGGCAGCAGGTGATCGTGGTAGATTTTGATAACCGCCGGAGACAGCGCCAGGTGTTAATCCAGATAGTTGGGGGAAAATAATCCCCGTTATTTAAAAAAATGGTAGTGTCAGAATTATTCCCAAGACCGCTCCAATTAAAAGTTGGGAAAAGGTGTGCGACACCTGTTCTGGCAAGAAAGGATATTTAAATTCTTCTTCATCGGGCAGATCCTTGATTAGTTTATTCAGCACTCTGGCGTGCAAAGATAAATATCCTCTTAGCCCCAGAGCGTCTCTTAGGACGATGGCGGCCAAGATAAAACTGATGGCAAAGGCAACGCTCGGGCCCTGGGTTAAGTAAACGGCCGTGGCCAGCGATGTCACCAGCGCCGCATGGGAAGAAGGCATGCCGCCGTAGCCGAAAGCTTTGGACCAAGCAAACCTCTTTTTGCTTAAGTCAATTATCATTTTGATTCCATGGACAATCAGCGAGACGATAATGGGCACGAGAAATAATTGGTACATAATTGAAATTTAGTGATTATCTGTTATAATAATTATACCTTATGGACTATTTTTATTCAATCATCTTGGCGGCGGTTCAGGGTTTAACGGAATTTTTACCAATCTCCAGTTCCGGACATCTGATAATATTGCATCAAATTTTTCCGTCGGAACTTTTAAACAGTCTGACTTTTGATGTGGTGTTGCATTTTGGCACCCTGATCGCTTTGGTTATATTTTTTTGGCGCGATTTGATAAAATTGACCAAAGGATTTTTTTTGTCAATATTCAAAAAGAGCAGTAAGACGGAGCATTATTTATCTTGGTATATCATTGTCAGCTTGATTCCGGCATCGGCGATTGGTTATTTTTTTGAAGATCTGATTGAACAAAAATTTCGTTCAACCAACGCCGTCATAGTAATGTTAGTGGTCGTCGGGATATTATTCATTATTTTTGAGAAAATCCGTTCTAAAAAAAGAGAACTGGTTTCCATGACTTTAGTTGACGCTTTGATCATCGGTTTGGCGCAGGTGCTGTCATTTATTCCCGGCACCTCCCGTTCCGGCATCACTATCGTTGGCGGTCTGGCTAGGGGATTTTCCAGAAAGGAAGCGGCGCGATTTTCCTTTTTAATGGCCATACCGGTTTTATTCTTTGCCTTTATAAAAAGAATCACTCAAATTTCTTTAAGTGATTCTTCTTTTAGTTTTGTTTTTGTTTGTATTTTAGGTACAATTATTTCCGCTGTTGTCGGTTATGTGGTGATTAAGTATTTCCTAAGATTTCTGGAAAAGCGGTCATTGGTTGTTTTTGCTGTTTATCGTTTTATTTTGGCCGCGATTTTGCTGATTGTTTTTGTTCTCTAACTTTTGCGGTCAGACTTTGATAATTAAATTAACTTCTGTTTTAAATAGATTGTGATTGGGAAATAATATTTCGGAAATTTTTTGCTCGCCATTGGCGCCGAAGTATTGAACCACCATAATTACTTGCTTGCCTTCAAGCTGGCCTTGAGCAACGGCGATGCCGATATTCTTGTATTGGGTCATTAAAATATTTTTTCGGTGGCCAGGGCTCTGCATCCAGGCTTCAATAATCTGCTGACTGTCGCCAAAGCCCATCGCCAGATTTTCCCCGACAATCAAGTACTGATAATTTGCCTCTTTAACCCAGTCAGAGAATTTTTTGCCGTCAGGGGCGTTATGCGAAAAATATTGTTTTTTAAAAATATCCTGAATCTTGTTTTGGGCAGCTAAGGTGAGTTTAGGGTCAGCCGTCAAAGCCGGCAGAAAGCGGCCAGTTCGTTCTTGATTGGTTAAAAAGATCAATTCGTTGGCGGTGATGCTGCCTCCATTTTTTGCGGAGGAACTGGGAGTTAATATAAAAAGCAGGAAAAAGCCGCTGATGATGGCGATGATCAATGCCGTGAGAGAGATTTTTGTTTTTTTCTGGTCTAGCTGGTCTGCCCCGCGCCCAGGACTTTCGGCCTGATTTGCGCCTTGGGCCGCGTTTACGCCATATAACTCCTGCGGCAGCAAAATCAGCGCCGGGTTGATTTTGGTGTTAGAGCCAAAATGCCCAGCCAGCCAGACTTCAGTATTTTTTGACATTTTGTTTTTTGTTTTTTGTTTTTTACCCGACTTGGGATCAAATTCAGACTTCAAGAAATTCAAAAAGGCCTATTGCAGGCCTATTATATTTTTTCTTATTATCAGTATATCATAAGTTATATCAAAAGTCAAGGAAATAGGACTAGTTTTACCGATATGAACAGCAATCAAAGTTTAATTAATGAACTTATCAGAAATGGCTATCTTAAAACTGCCGGAATTATCCGAGCTTTTGAACGGGTTGACCGGATTGATTTTGTACCGTATGAATGGCAAGACCAGGCTTATCAAAACTATCCTTTGCTTATCGGATACGGCCAGACCATTTCCCAGCCAGCCACCGTGGCGTTTATGCTGGAGCTGCTGCAGCCAAAGCGGGGAGACAAAATTCTGGACGTTGGCTCAGGCTCGGGCTGGCAAACGGCATTGCTATCCGACATTGTCGGCGAGCAGGGGCAAGTGATTGGCTTGGAGATCAACGATCATTTAATAGAGCTGGGTCAAAGCAATTTGAAAAAATATGGCTTTCATCAAGCCAGCATAGTCAAGGGCAATGGCTGGCAGGGTTTGCCAGGACAAGCGCCTTTTGATAAAATCATCGTAGCGGCGGCGGGTGCGTTTGTGCCTTGGCCGTTAAAACAGCAGCTAAAGATCAACGGTTGTTTGGTCATTCCGGTTGGCCAAGGTATTCAGGATATTCTGGTTATAGAAAGGGATTCAGAGGTTGATTTTACCGAACAAAATTATCCTGGTTTCGTTTTTGTTCCGTTGATTAACAATAGAGATAAGTGAATCCCGCACCACTTTTGTATTCAAAAAACAATGAGCGAGACCAGACGTCAATGCATTAAGGGAATTCAAAGAACGTTGCTATAGAAAAATAAGTGGTGCGGGATGAATAAAATTTTTATTCATATAAAATTCAACATGAAAATCGTAATTTTAGCCGGCGGCTGCGGCACCAGGTTGTGGCCGCTTTCAAGAAAAAAGGATCCCAAGCAAATCAAGTCCCTTTTAGGCAAAAACACTTTGTTGCAGCAAACCCATAGGCGCATCAGACAGGGCTTTAAAGAGTCCGATATTTTTATTTCCATTAACCAAAGACAGTTATCAACGGTGCAAAAACAACTGCCTCGGGTTAAATTGCCGCAAATCATCTGCGAACCTGTCGGCAAAGATACGGCGGCGGCGATTGGACTGGCGGCAGTTTTGATCGCAAAAAAATATCCGCAAGAGATATTGGCGATAGTCAATTCCGATCACTATATAAAAGACGAACAGGAATTCAACCGGGTTATTAAGCTGGCCGGCCAAGTTGCCAGAGATTATCAAGACAAAATAGTCTTGGTCGGTTTAAATCCAACTTATCTAGAAACGGGCTACGGTTACATCAAGCTGGGCAAGCAAATGTTGGGACATAACGGCGATAAAGTTTATCAGGTTGACTGTTTTAAAGAAAAACCGAACCTAACTTTGGCCAAACGTTATTTAAAAAATTGGGCTTATCTTTGGAACCCGGCTTACTTTGTTTTTAGACCAGAAGCCATGCTGTTGCTTTTTAAAAAATATTTACCCGGTCAATACAAAATTTTAATGAAGATCAAGAGGTCGCCGCTAAAGCTTAGGCAGGAATACGGCAAAATAAAGCCGATCAGCATTGACTATGGCATTATGGAAAAGACAAAAGACCTTTTGTGTTTGCCCGCGGCCTTTGAGTGGGCCGATATCGGACACTGGAGCAAGGTGCACGACATTTTAGCTGAAGGCAAAAAAGCCAATGTTGTCAGGGGTAAATATATTCATGTTGACGGAGAGGGGAACTTAATCTACAGTTACTCCAATAAATTAGTGGCCACCGTGGGTATTAAAAATTCCATTATCATTGAAACGGAAAATGCAATTTTAGTGTGCCCTAAAAGCCGGGCCCAGGAAGTAAAAAAGATCGTGGAACAGCTGGAAAAGAAAAAATTAAACCAATATTTATAATGGGACTAATCAGTAAATTTGTCATCGTTAATGGCATCAGGTTGCATTATCTGGAAGGAGGCGCTGGCAGACCGTTATTAATCATCCCCGGCTGGTTAACCACGGCTTTTATGTATCGCCAGGCCGGCGAAATCTTGCTTAATAATTTTAAAGTTTTTATTATTGATGTGCCGGGCCAAGGCAAGTCGGGCAAGCTGACAAGAAATTGGCAATTGGCTGATTATCTAAAAACCGTTAACAGTTTTATCAGATCGCAAGGCCTTAAAAATTTGGTTTTAGTCGGACATTCACTGGGCGGCGCTATTAGCGCGGCCATCTATGAGAATAATCCCGGCATTACCAAACTGATTCTGATCAACAGCTTGGGCGCCCACACGCCCCATCTTTTTAAAATCTGGGCTAAAAGCGTATTAAAAAGGCCTTTCAATATGGATATCTTGATTTACTTACCTGAATTTATCAAAACTATTTTGTTCCCTCATTATCTCAGCTTAAAAAGAAGTTTGAACGTCATCTTTAATTTAAATCTTGAAGCAGAATTGAAAAAAGTCACCAAAGAAGTCATTATATTATGGGGCGATAAAGATAAACTGCTTTCCAGCGAATACGGCAAGAACTTGGCGGCTTTTTTCCCCAATGCCAGGTTTATTTCGGTGGAGGAGGGTCAGCACAGCTGGCCGATTATTTTTCCGGAACGGTTTGTCAATTACCTTGATTATTTATGTTTAAAGTAATTAAGTCATTATTCATCCTGCTGGCGGCATTTGTAGTTACCATTTTTATTTGGTTTGAGTACCAAATTTCCGTGCCGGCTGCCAACAATCAGGAAATTATCGGTTTTGCAATCAGCCAGGGCTTTGGCGTCCATCAAATCAGCCAGGACCTGTATAATAAAGGGTTAATCCGCAGTCAATTTTATTTTGAAGTTTATGTCTGGTCAAAAAAGGCCGAAGGCGATTTTATTGCGGGAGTATTTGATCTTTCTCCGTCAATGAGCATAAAACAAATCACCCGATTGCTGACTCAAGCGGACAATGCGGAAAAGGTCATCACCATCATTGAGGGCTGGAGCAATAAAGAAATCGCCGATTATCTAGCTAAGCAGGGCTTGTTCACCCGGGAGGAGTTTTTGGCGGCCGTGGGCGGTAATCTATCAGATTATCTTCAGAGTTACGAATTTTTATCGGATAAGCCCGTGAATGTTGATTTGGAGGGATACTTGTTTCCCGACACCTACCGGGTTTTTAGGAATGCCGCGCCGGCCGAGGTGGTTAAAAAAATACTGGATAACTTTGATCTAAAATTATCCCCGGAGCTTAGGCAGAAAATCACCGGCCAGAATAAAACGATTTTTGAAATTATCACCCTGGCTTCCATTATAGAAAAAGAGGTCAGCCGTCCCGATGACATGAAGATGGTGGCCGATATCTTCTATAAACGGTTGGCGCAAAACATGGCGCTGCAGTCCGACGCCACCGTTAATTACGTTACCGGCAAAGGGCGGGTTCAGCCATCCATAGAAGATACGCGAGCTGACAGTCCTTACAATACTTATCTCTATGCCGGTTTGCCGCCCGGGCCTATAGCCAACCCCGGGATCAATGCCATTATGGCGGCCATTGAGCCGACTGAAAATCCTTATTATTATTTCTTAACTACCAAAGAAGGCGAAGTTATTTATGCAAGAACCTACGATGAGCATTTGCAAAATAAAGCCCGCTATTTGAATTAATTTTTCTGGCTGACCTATTACTAATTTACAATAAAATCATATGTCTCCCAAAACAGCGCTTAAAATTATTCTGGTTCTGGCTATTGCCGGTCTGTTATTTTCCGGCTACCTTTCTTACTACGAACTGTTCGTGCCCGGCGGGTGCCAGCAAGCGGCAATCAGCTGCGGCATTAAAAAAGTTACTATTGCCTCTTTGCCGGCCTGCGTTTACGGTTTTTTCATGTACCTATTGGTTTTTATCTTTTCCGTTCTGGGATTAAAAAAGGAAAAGCTGTAATCCAAATTAATTCTTAATACTGGAAATAGTATAAACCCTGTACTTTTGGTACAGGGTTTTAATGAATTTGATCGGCCTTAGGCATAAAAGCCGTAGCTGCCTATACTTAGGCCGGACCCGAAAGTTATAACGACAATTAAATCTCCTTTTTTGATTTTGCCCTCCTTAATTTTCTCTGATATAATCCAACCTGTACTGGCTCCACTGGGGTTCCCCATATTTCTGATGATGTTGTAAAAAACTCCAGAGAATTTTTTACATCTTCTCTTAAAATTTTCCTCCAGAAGTATGAGTGTTTTTCCACTAGGGTGATGAGGAACCAAATGTTTAATACTGGCCGGATCAATCCCTGCTCGTTCAATGGCTTCAACCAATGAATCAACTACCTGACGTCCAACAAATTTATGGACTTTATCTCCATCCTGGTAAAAGCCAGTGTCTTTTTTGACTATAGCATCAATATAACCATTATATGGCATAGAATGAAAGTCAAAAAAGACAAATGACTCTGTATCGGCAGCGCTGAGTAAGAATGCGAAAGCAGCATCACTAAAAAGATTACTGGCTAGCCAATTATCAACCGTTGTTAATTTGGTGGCTTTTTCTGAACAAACAACCAGCACCTTTTTACAAACTCCGCTACGAATCAAGCTCGATCCTTCAAATACAGAGATACTTCCAACTGTGCAAGCTTCTGTCAAGTCGTGGCACATAGCTTTGGATTCTACTCCCAGGCTAAGTTTGACGCTGTCGGCTAAACTGGGATATCCAGGGCCGGTATTTGTCCCACAGATGATAGCGTCTAAATCATCTGCATTCACTTGTGCTTGTACCAAGCATTTTTTTGCAGCAATAGCTGCCAATTCAGCGGTACTACCAAAGAAAAATGGCCTGTTTTTGGTGGTGATTTTGTTCGTCCATGTTTTTGCTTTCCACCAGACTTCTAATGCTGTATAGGGCGGATCATGTTCGAACAAATCAGAACGGCCTTTGTCAGTCATGAAGTTTCTGATGAAATCATACTGGCTTACCAGTAGAAATCGTGGATCATCACTAATTTCCGTATGGCCGTATCCGATGATTTGGCAAGGAACGCCAACGCCATGGGGCAAATCTGCTATTTTGCAGAACATTGTTTTCTCCTTTTGATTGTGTAAGAACCTGTTTATTTGAGTTAACATCAGGGCTTAAGATTTGTCAAACCGTTGGTAGATACGGGATCATGGGAGTATTAGAACATGGGATCACAGTAATAAATTTTTCATGTTCTTATGTTCCAGTGTTCCAATGTTCAACAACAGTGGCTGGCGGCGGGATTTTATGATAAAATATGGGTATGAGGCATCACCAGAAAAAATTTTTGATTTTCTTTGTTATTTTGGCCATTTTTTTAATCATTATCTTGGCCTATTTTTTTGCCAGCTATAAAAACCCCAAAGATGTTCTGTTGGGGCTTTTGCCAAAAGCGCTGGCCGTTGAACTGACCCAAGAGTATATTCAGGATTTCCAGTCGGTGCTGACCATCAACGGGGATAACACCATTGATGTTCAGGAAAAAATTATTTATGATTTTGGCAATCAGCAAAGGCATGGCATTTATCGGGAAATACCTTACAAATACCAAGCCAAAGGCGGCAATTTTACTGTTGATCTAAAAGTTCAGTCGGTTATCAATGAAAATCAAAATCCTTATTCCTATCAGGTTACCCGCGGTTCCGGTCTGGTAAAAATCAAAATCGGCGATCCGGATCAATTGGTCAGCGGCGTTCAAACATACTTCATTAATTATCGGGTCGGCCGGGTGATTAATTTTTTCAGCACTCACGACGAATTATATTGGAACGTTACCGGCAATGGGTGGCCGGTGCCAATAGACAGGGCCGGCGTGATTATTAAGCTGCCGTCTGGCTTAAAAGCCGAGGATCTACAGGCCCAATGCTTTACCGGCCTTTTAGGCAGCAAGGAAGAAAACTGCCAAGTGACCAATGTTTCCAATTCACAGGTGGGCTATTCTATGTTCAATATCCTGGGGCCGGGCCAAGGTTTAACGGTGGTGCTGGGCTGGCCCAAAGGGATTTTGACCCCGCCTTCAGTCATCACTCAAATAAAATGGATTCTGCGGGATAACCCCCTAATGCTGTTGCCACTCCTTTCTTTTATGGTCATGTTTTTGCTGTGGTATTTCCATGGACGCGATTTGGGCAAAAGGCAGTCCATTATACCTATCTATCAAGCGCCCGACAGTTTGCTGCCAGCGGAAGTCGGTTCATTGATTGATGAGCGGGTAAATTTAGTGGATATATCATCCACCATTATTGATCTGGCCGTCCGCGGTTATATCAAAATTAAAGAAGCCGGCCGAGGCGACTGGGAATTGGTTAAATTAAAAGATTTTGCCGATTTAAACGCTTGGGAAAAAGAATTTATTGAAGAAGTCTTTAAAGGCCAGGGAGTAATCAAGATCTCCGGACTGGCCAGCAGATTCTATCGGCATTTGCCGAATCTAAAGAAAGGATTGTACCAGAATTTGGTAAGGAAGAATTTTTTTCCCGTTTCGCCCAGCAAAGTCCGGGCACTGTATTTTTTCATCGGGTTTGCTTTGGTTTTCTCCGGTCTGTTAGTGGTGCCGTTTTTCTTAGGCGGGTTAAATATTTTGTATTTGTTGATTTCCGGCATCATCATTATCGCCTTGGGCCAAATTATGCCTTACAAAACCAAGACGGGCAGCAAAGTTTTAGAAAAAATCAAAGGTTATAAAATGTATTTGGCGGTGGCCGAAAAAGAAAGAATTAAGTTTCACAACGCGCCGGCTAAAAAACCGGAAATTTTTGAAAAGCATCTGCCCTATGCCATGGTTCTGGGCGTAGAAAAACAGTGGGCCAGGCAGTTTCAGGACATTTACTTAAAGAGGCCGGATTGGTACGAAGGCAACTTTACCGTTTTTAACAGTTTGATTTTTGTTGATTCCTTAAGCAGCTTGAATTATTCGGCCAAGTCGCTTTTAGCCGCCAAACCAGCTGGCGCGGCTTCTGGCAGCAGCGGTTTTTCGGGAGGCGGATTTTCCGGCGGCGGTTTTGGCGGCGGCGGCGGAGGCAGCTGGTAATATTTGATTATTTGATGGTAAATTCTCTTAAATATAAAATTCCGACAATCATTGCTTTTCTGATAGTCATTTTATTCGGCTACTTTTCCATATTTTTAATGAGCAGCGTTTTTGAGGATTATGCCCGCGATGAGCTGCTGGTAGAAACCGGTCAGAGAAAGTAAAACATGATAACACCCGCCTTTTTAGCTTTACTGGAGGCGGTTTTGGCGGCGGCAGCTGGTGATATTCTGATTCCAGCCATTGAGCTTCGTTCCATTTTGCTGTATAATAATTGTGTGAAAAAACGATGAAAAATTTTTTAACCAATAAAATCTCGCCAATCTTAGCATTTTTGCTGGTATTGATATTCGGATATTTTTCCATTTATTTAATGAGCTCTGTTTTTGAAAATTACGCCAAAGATGAGTTGATAACTCAAAATAATAATCAGTTCGCCAAAGATTAATTAACAGTATTGATAACAGTATTGACACGCCTCCGCCCCTCGGCTGGCTCGGGGCTTCGGCGTGCTGGACAAGGTGTTGCCCACCTTGATAAATAATAAGATAAGTTCCGTGCCCCGCCTCTCAAAGTCTTAATGGCGGGCAGGCAAATATAGGAGTAAATCCTAATCTTCTTGACACCTTTTCCAGATTTGCTATAATGGTTTTAATCTAAATTACCATAGACCGCGGGCGTCAAGCAATGCTTGACTTAATTACCTGCGCAGGTAAAATTCAGCTAGTTTTAGCTGAAATCGGCTGTCTGTGGTAAACCACAGATTTTTTTATCCACTCTATACACCTTATGGCTAAAACCAAGCCTCAAAAAGAGGTAGAAATCAAAGAAATAAACTCCAGCATCAAAAATGCCAAATCGGTGGTTTTTACCACTTTTAACGGTTTGAGCGTTAAGGCCAGCGAGGAATTGCGTCATAAATTACGTCAGGCCGAGGTTATTTTTAAGGTCAGCAAGAAAACTTTATTAAAAAAGTCTCTGTCCGATGATCAGATTAGCAATTTGAATTTAGAAGCATTTTCCGGCAATATCGGCGTTGCCTGCGGCTTAACAGACGAAATAGCGCCGGCTAAGATATTGGCCAAATTCGCCAAAGATAATCGGCAGCTGGAAATTCAAGGGGGCCTGCTGGAACAGCGGTTCATTACCAAAGAAAAAGTCATGGCTTTGGCCAGCCTGCCTTCACATTTGGAACTGATTGGCCGGTTAGTTGCCACCATTGATGCTCCGGTTTACGGACTGGCTCGCGTTCTTTGCGGCAATTTAAGGGGGCTGATGAACGTTCTCAACGCAGTTAAAGAAAACAAGCAATAATCAGAATATTAAATTCAACAATAATAAATTAAAATTATGACAGAAGAAAAAAAACAAGACGAAGCCCAGGAGACTTCTGAAAAGAAAACAGTGGAAGTTCCGGCTAAATTCAAATCCATTGTAGAAGAAATTTCCAAAATGTCAGTTTTGGACCTTTCCGAACTGGTCAAGGTTTTAGAGGATAAGTTTGGCGTTTCCGCCGCGGCTCCGATGGCTTTTGCGGCCATGCCCGGCGCGGCCTCTGGCGAGGCAAGCGCTGCTGCGGCTGAAAAAACCAGTTTTAACGTTGAATTGACCGCCTCGGGCGAGCAAAAAATCAACGTGATTAAAGCCATCAGGGAAGTGACCCAGCTTAGTTTAAAAGAGGCCAAGGACATGGTGGATGGAGCGCCTAAAGTTGTTAAAGAAGGCGCCAGCAAAGAAGAAGCCGAGACAATAAAAAAGAAATTGGAAGGGGCCGGCGCTACCGTTACCTTAAAATAATTTCTATTAATAAATCCCGACTTGTTTAGCGGGACGAAAAAAGGGCCTGTAGCGGCAGGCCTTTTGTTTTTGAAAAAAAAATGCTACTATGGGAAATATGAAATTATCACAGCGAATCAACAATACACCATCAAGCCCCATCAGAAAGTTGGAAGCGGTGGCCAGAAACGCCAAAGCCCGGGGCATTAAGATTTATCATTTAAATATTGGTCAGCCCGATATCAAACCGCCGGCAATAATGATTAATTGGCTGAAAAAATCCACCATTAATCAGATAAAATACACCGAATCGCAAGGCGACCGCCGGTTGATTGGCTCATTGGTTAAATATTACGGCCGGCTGGGCGCTGCTGATATTGATGAGGATAACATTATCATCACCTTAGGCGGCAGTGAATCCATTCTCTGGTCTTTTTTAGCGGTGAGCGAAATAGGCGATGAAATCTTGGTGTTTGAGCCGTTTTATACCAACCTACGGGGCTATGCCAGTATGGCCGGTATTAAACTGGCAGCCGTTACTTGTAAAATTGAAGACGGTTTTCATTTGCCGCCCAACCAGGTCATTAAGTCAAAACTCACCGGCAAGACCAAGGCCGTTTATTTATGCAATCCCAACAATCCGACGGGCACTTTTTATAGTCCGGCCGAATTTAAAAGGCTGTACCAGTTTTGTCTGGCCAATAATTTGTTTTTGATTTGCGATGAAGCTTACCGGGATTTTGTTTACCAAAAAGTTGAATCGGCCACGGCGCTGAACTTTGAGAAGAAATCCAAGTCAGGTCAAATTATCGTAGTGGACAGTTTTTCCAAGAGATATTCTTTATGCGGTCTAAGGGTTGGCTTTCTGGTTTGCCGCAACAAGGAGCTGATCAGCAGCGTTCTTAAATTTGGCCAGGCCCGGCTTTCGGCAGGGGATTTGGATCAGCAGATAGCCGCCAGACTGGATGTTGTGCCCGGCAGTTATTTAAAAAGAGTCAGGCAAGAATATCAGTCGCGCCGTGATATTATTGATCAGGGGTTAAAAAATATCCCCGGAGCTATTTTTAAAAAACCGGCCGGCGCCTTTTATTTTATGGTTAAACTGCCGGTGGGCGATGCCGACAGGTTCTGCCAATGGCTGTTAACCGACTTTCATGACCATAAGGAAACGGTGATGCTGACTCCGGCCAATGGATTTTATCTTACCCGAGGCAGTGGCCAGGAAGAGGTCAGGCTGGCCTATGTTTTAAATAAAAAAGATTTGAAAAGAGCCATGATTATTTTGCAAAAGGCAGTGGCAAGGTGGAACCGATGATATCCACAAGTACCAGTATTGGCAATTAATTTGATTTTCCGTTATAATAATAAATGCCCTCTTATAGGACAGATTAAGTTATCATTAATGATGACTTGGTCTAAATAACTTTCAAATGGGAGGTAATATGAGCACGATCGGTAATTTGTTTAATTTTTTTCCGTAAAGACTTACGGAGACCCATTGTGCTAGTTGGCTGACTTAGCCGACATTGATCTTTGACGGCCCTGGCCGCCCACACCCACCGGAAACGATTAATGAGATTCTGTCGTCTCACTCCATAACCATTGCCCTCATTACGTTTCCGGGGGTTTTTTTTATCAAAAAACCGTCCAGCTTGGCTGGGTGGCGGTTCGTTAGTGGAAAATCCAAATAGTTGAATAATTACCGATTACCATTTACCAGTTACTGATTACCAATTAAGTACTTATAGACCAATCACCACCACTTGCGAGCCGTTTAATAAATAGGCCTTTTTTTGAGTTTCATTGACCTGCATATCTTTTAGATTGGAGAACTTTTCTGAAAAATATTGCTTTTCCAGCTCGGCCTTTTCCTTGTTGATTATTGCCAATCTTTTGTTAGCCGGATCTAAAATGTAAAGGTAAGCGCTGCCGGCGGTGGTAAAAATTTTGGTCGGCGATAGCAGTTCCGGCTCAACAACAATTTTTGGGTATTCTTGCTTTCTGCCGCCGCCCAGTTTTAAAATCTCACCGTTTTCTTGCAGGCCATAGACAAAACCATCAACTGTGACTGATACAATTTTATCAACCGGCAAATCTTCTTTAATCCAGTTGACCTTGGCGCTATAGCCGCCCTGGCTGTAGGTAAAGCGATAGATTTGTTTGGCGTTTTTGTCCACCATGTACATTTTATCCAGGTAGAAAGCCAGTCCGTCTATTTGGGTAGCGGCATCAATGGCGCTGATCGTTATTTCTTTTTGTCCGCTCGCATCCAGACTGAAAAATCGTTTGTCCGGCGAATGGCCGATGAGTAAATTTTGCGGCGTTAAAGAAAGATTTTTTAAACTATAGTCGGCATCATCTTTAACCTGTTTTTCCCCACTGGCAATATTATATAAAAATAGCTGTTTGGTGGAATTGATGCCGTAAATAAAATTATCCTTGATGGCAAACTCAAAGATTTGCGCTCCCGGATTAATTTCTTTAAAATCAAACAGGACCGTCGGCTCGGCAATATTTACGACTTTCCAGACTTGTTCGTATAATTTATTGGTATTCTTGGAAAGCTCTTGATGCTTGGCAATCCTTTCTTGGGAATCTTGAGGCAGATTAAGCAGAATTTCGCTGATTTCTTGCAGTAACTGTTTGGACCGGGGCGTGTCGTTATAAATAAGCGATGCCTCAATGCTGTGCTGCTTTTCTTCTATAGTTTGAACCGTGTCAAGATATTTTTGATTGTCTTGCAGTTGCGCTTTTTTTTGGCTTTGCCAGATCAAGTTTTGACTGAAAAGAAAAAGTAAAATGACGGTAATAATCAGCAGCGCTTTGTTAAATTTTGAGAGTTTATTTATTTTACCCAAATAGGCAGTCAATTTTTTGGTCAGACTTTTTATTGACTGGTTCCTGGTTTCGGTAAAGAATATCAGCTGCCAGAATCTGGTTATCCTTTTTCGGAGACCGTTTAAAATGGTAAAAAGGGGCGATTGTTTTCCTCTGCCGTTCTGATTCCGGCCAATAATTGGCCGAATGGTCTTATTTATCACTTTAGCGGTTAAGTTTTTTATCAGCGACGGCTTAGTCAGAATGGCTTGAGTTTTTTGCTGGGTTAACAGCAGCTGGTCCAGTGATGTTTTTGAAATTTGAGGCGTCAACCTTGAACCGCTGGTCATGGCGCTTTTTTCTGTTATTGGTTGAGTTTGTGGCGCCGTTAAGATAATGGATAAAAAAGAGGTGTGGGGAGGGCTGGCCTCCAAAATATTGGTAAAATGTGCCACACTGCTGGCCGGTGGCAGAGCGGCGACTGTCTTTTTGATTTTATCCAAAGCGATGTAATCGGTTAAGCTTTCGCATGTGATTAAAATCTTTTCGTTATCTTTGATATTACCGTTCAAGGTGTAGTTAAAAATTTTATCTGTTTCTTCGTCAACTTCTTCATGTTCAGTGTTTATTTTTTTTGTAATATTGGGGGCAATCAGATAAGCATTTATTTTATTCCGGATGGAAAAATGCAGACTGCCGTTGTGGTAGAGTCCGACAAAGCAATGAAGCAAGTTGTGATAATTTTTATTAGGGAAAAATTGAATCAGGCTGACATTGAGTTCGTGCAGAATTTTTTCTAAACCTTTTTCCGGCTCAAAAATTTTGGTGTTTTCGTAAGCGGCAAAAACAGTTTCCAGGAACTGTTTAATGAACTGTTTGTCTGCCGGCTGGTTGGAATCGATTTCCAGCAAAACAAAAAGGTCGCTCTCTTCGGCAGAGTCGCCCGATTGGATAAAGATTTCGCCCGCTTTATTGCTTTGATGAGCGTCTTGGATATTTAGCTGAGCGTATTTATAGGTCATATCGCACCAAGCGATTTTACATGATTATCTCATTAACAGGGTTGTCAGATGCAGTTAAACAAATTATACTATAATTACTTCAACATGGGAACATGGGAACGAGTGTCCTAGTGTTCCAATGATCTAATATTTACAATATGCTTGAACAATTATTTGGCTCAAGAACCAGAGACAAACTCTTAAAGCTTTTTCTGGAAAATTCCGGCAGACAGTTTTTTGTCAGGGAGCTGACCAGGGAAATCAACGAAAGAATTCATTCAGTCAGGCGGGAACTGGATAATCTCACCAGGCTGGGCCTGCTTACTTCCAGGCAGATTGACCAAAAAAGATATTACATGGTTGACAGAAATTTTGTATTATTTGAAGAATTAACCGCTTTAGTCAAGAAGTCAAAACTGCTTTTAGAAAAAGTGGTCGCCGATAAAGTCAAAAAATTGGACGGCCTGCGCTATCTTTGCCTGACCGGCCGGTTTTTAGAGGAGGAACACCTACTTACCGATGTTTTGCTGGTTGGCAAGATTGCCCCGGAAGTGTTAAAAAAGTTCATTGGCGATCTGGAGAAGATTTATCAAAAAGAAATCCGCTATACCCATTTGACCAGCCACGAATTCAACATCAGAAAAGAGGTGACGGACAAATTTTTATATTCCATTTTAAACGGCAGAAAAATTGTATTGTTGAATAAAATCGGGATTAGTAACTAGTAATCGGTAATCGGGGATTGGGCTCATGATTCATGGTTGATTATTATCATAATGCAAAAAGAGGTCAGTTTTAAAAATTCCCAAGGCCAACGCTTAGTTGGCGTTTTACATTTGCCTAAGGGGCAAGGGCCGTTTCCAATTGTCATAGTTTTGCACGGATTCAAAGACAATCATCAGGCGTTGTTAGTCAAATCCATCGCTACAAATCTGGAAAAAAATTGCCTGGCTGTCTTGCGGTTCACTTTGCCCGGCCACCGGCCCAGTGGCGGAACTTACCGCAGTGTTTTGATCAGCCAATTTTTGAAAGATATTGGCAGTGCCATTGATTTTTTATTTAAACTGCCTAAGATCAATAAACATCGCCTTGGTTTGGTGGGGCACAGCATGGGCGCTTTTACCTCGCTTTTGGCCGCTAATAAATTAAGCAACTATATCCGCTCGGTGGTTTCCATTGCCAGCTTATACGATATCAATGCCGTTATCAAAAGTTATCAGCGAGACAAGCAGATAGATGAGCAGGGTAAAGATTACTGGATAATTTCCGGTTTTAAAATAACCAAAAAACATTTTGCCGACCGGCTGTATCTGCAGAAAAAACATTTAATCAACGGAGTTCATTGCCCGGCCTTGATTATCCATGGCAATCAGGATTTAAGAGTCAGCGTTAAAGACGCTTACGCCATCTATGGTTTATTGGACCGGCCCAAGAAGCTGGAGATAATCAAAGGCGCGGGTCATAATTTTGTTGAATCATCAAAACAGCTGCGGACAGTGGTTAATTTTACCACCGGGTGGTGCAAAAAATATCTGGGATCTAAAACATCCCGGGTGGTTAATGTTTTTTTGGAGTATCACGGAAAAATTCTGTTATTAAAGCGCAGTCAGAAAGTTGGTACGCACCAAGGGCTGTGGAGTCCGGTGGGCGGATATATTGAGAATGGTGAAACGATTCTGCAAACAGCGAGAAGCGAAGTCAGAGAGGAGCTAGGCGTTGGTACTGAAAGGCTGAAAAACTGTAAGATTGGCCGCAGTTTTAAATACAATGATCAGGAGTTTGGCCGCATTTGGCGTATTTATCCGGTTTTGTTTAAATTAAAATCACAGCCCAAAATAAAACTGGACTGGGAAAATATCGCTTATCGCTGGTTAAGCCCCGAGCAAGCCAGAAAGCTAAAAACTTTGCCCATGTTTTATCAGGCGTTAAAGGGCTTGGGGCTCGAAACTGTTGATTAACCAATTATTAATATAGAATTTATGAAGCATTTAATTTCAATTCTTGGAAAGCATCAAAACACTTTAATCGGTATGGCTTTAGGCGCTATGATTATTTTAATTAATATTATGACTGTGGGCCAGCATTTTGCTTTGTCTAAGAGTATCGTTGGGACGTCTAATAAAAAGATAACTAAAAACTATGATCTTATAACCAGTACTGTTACACCGCCAGTGCTGGTTGATTCAATTAATCCAATAACCCTTCGGTTAAGAGAGGAGTTGATAAATGATCCGAATTTTAAATCAATGGAACGAGGCAGAAGTCCGTTAGTGTACGGTGATTTTGACCCCAGTTACCCCGGCGTAGAAATGGTCGTGCCAAGCCGTTTTACAGTTCATACTGTCTTTGATGGTTTCTGGAGAGACATGGAAATTTATGTTTTTCACGCCGATGGTACTTTAATGGATAATTGGGCCCCAAAAATTTTAAGTCATGAAGATTATCCTTATGAATATTTTCTCGAGCATCCCCTCGTTGCCTTGGC
>Ga0066639_10000430_pt1 | contig 36476 bp, 31 predicted proteins | sample CryGeyCG2114_010_2_FD_59504 | JGI IMG/M metagenome (GOLD analysis project Ga0066639, IMG submission 59504) | Groundwater microbial communities from aquifer - Crystal Geyser CG10_big_fil_rev_8/21/14_0.10 | ecosystem: Environmental > Aquatic > Deep subsurface > Groundwater | place: USA: Utah...
TTTACTCGTGTCGACATTTGGCTGGTGCTGTTGAACTCCGGAGTCACTTGGTTCAGTAAACCTTTGCCTTTGGTCACAAATTCTTCTTTGGTCATATTAATTTTATTTATGTTTCTTTAAGATCCAGCTGACAAAAAATGAGAATACAGAATATATCAAGGCGGCCCAAAAGGCTGGCCAGAAACCGGCGACTTCAAAACCTTTGACAATGGTAGACGTTAACCAGAACATCAAACCGTTGATAAAAAATGTTCCGATCCCTAAAGTTAGAATATTGATTGGTAACGTCAATAACTTGATTATGGAACCGATAATAGCATTGACTAAACCAAAAATTACCACAATCAAAAGGGCGGTATAAAAACTCTCAACAATAATCCCTGGATAATAAGTCGCCAGGAAGTAAATAACGGCGGCATTCAAAGCCCAGCGGATGATTAAAAGCATAGGTTTGTAGTATTAATAATTAAGGTCTAGAAAGTTGAGGATTGGTGGCTGGTGAATAATAATTGGATGCGGGATAATTTTATTTTGACAGCTTACGCTTGAGCTTGTTCAGCAACTTTGAAGTTTCTCCATGTTCGTCAAAAATATCCATAAAAACCCGAACCTCCTTGGAGACCTTGCGGCGATTGAAGGCATAAATTATTTTCACGCCCCAATAATAGAAAATCATAACAACAATCATGGCGTAAAAAAACCATAAAAGATAATTGTTGTGCAAACTCCAGAAATTAACATTGACTTTAATGCTGTCATATTTTCGATTCCCCTGACTGTCGATCACGGTCAAGGCAACGGAATGATTCCCCGGTGAAAAAAAAGCTTGAACTGTCGGACTGTGATAAACCTGATCACCATCGATCAACCATTCATATGAAGCCAGCTCAACATCACCATTGCTGAGGGAATAAAAACGATATGTCTGCCAATCAATCTTTTCATGACGAATCACGATTTGTGATTGATTATCAAAAGAATCAGCTGCCATGGCGGCGGTTGGTATAAAAGAAAATATAAAAATTAAAATTAGAAAAATTCTACCCCCCATCTTATCTTTTAGATCGTAAGAATATAATAGAAATAGCTGAAAGAACTGTGACAACCAAGATCAACGCCCAGACATAAATATTGGCGAATGACCAAAAAGGTACACTGACCACCTCAGTGTCAGTAATATTATTGCCATAAGGTCCATCAACTGATAATTTTACAAAATGAACACCGGGTCGGCTGAAAGCGTGAACACCATTTCGCTTCATGGTAAACCCATCATCAAACTCCCAAATGAAATTCATTTGGTCAACATCGGCAGCAGAATCATCAGAAGTAAAAGCATAACGATACTCGCCCCAGCCGATTTGCTCAAGTTCTATATTGACTCGAGTCACATTGCTGGCGGTAAGTAATTTTTGCTCCAATGGTAAGTTGGGATATGCCACTTCCTCAGAATCTTTGACCACATCTTTTTCTTTATCAACTTGATTATTATTTTTAACTTCAGTGTTAGGCTGCTCCGTTAACTCCGGTTTGGGTTGTGGATCATTCTTTGGCTCTTCGACTAGTGCCGGTTCTGGTTCTACTGGCTCTGGCTCCGGTTCAATAACCTCTTCTTGGCTCCGAGTTCGATCGTTGGGATAAAAATCCTGATTATCATTTACACCGTCACCATCACTGTCCTGATTGAGAGGATCGGTACCCATTTGGTTTTCCTGCTCATTGGTTAAACCATCGTTGTCATCGTCGTCATCATATTCATCGGCAATGCCATCGCGATCCAGATCTCCTTTGGGTCGAATCAAAACAGTTTGAGCTTCATTGTTGATTAAATTTTGGTCACCGGGTCTGACATTTTGAATCTTGGCTGTAATATAAAAATCATCAACCGGTGTGCGCCAATCAACAAACACTTCATCAGCCAGCCCAGCGGCCCGAACCGAAACTTCTTGTGTGGTACCAATCAGTTCTGAGCCACCATAAAAAGCCACACTGGCAAAGACATCTTCATTACCCCAATTGACTATGCGAGCATAGATTCTGATCGGTTGAAGTTCAACAATTTCGCCAAACGGGCGGGAAAAGAAAATATCTTGACTGCTGATGCCAACATCGTAATTGTAAGTCTGAGAGTGAACAAATGAAAGTGGTACAAACAGACTAAATAAAATTGAAATTGATAGTATTTTTTTTATCATAAACACTTTTAAATGGATCCATAATAATCAATGTATCACTATTCTTTTTCTCCAAATCGAGAGTTAGATATTTCATCTGGAGTAGCCAGTCTTACTTCGTCTATTGGGACAACACCCATATGTTTAACCTTGATCCTAGGTCCATCTGGCGAAGGTCGAACCGCATCAACAGCACCGATCTGTCCTGTTTCGGTCAAATATACAATTGAATCCGTGGGAAATTTTTTTTACTGCTTGATCAAATGATTCATCTTTAAAGACATCCGGATCAATACGATAAAAATCATCTGGTGTTATATCGGACATAATATTTAATAAATATTTATACAAGACTAATGAGAAATTTCAAATTGATTAGCAATTCGAAGCAATAGACTTTCTTGATAATGTTGGCCGAGAACCTGCAAACCAATTGGTAAGCCATCCTTGTCTCCAACCGGGAACGATAAGGCCGGCAAGCCAGCCACGTTGGCGGAAACAGTAAAGATATCTGACAAATACATAGTTAAAGGATCATCAAATTTTTCACCAATAGCAAAGGCTGAATGTGGCGTGGTTGGAGTAAGAATAGCATCAACATCCTTGAATGCTGCAATAAAATCATTGGTGATCAAAGTGCGGAGTTTTTGAGCTCGTTTATAATAATCATCGGCATAACCAGCAGACAGAACATACGTTCCGAGCATGATTCGGCGTTTGACTTCATCACCAAAGCCGATACTCCGAGTCTTGATGTACATTTCATCCAAATTGCCGGCATTGGCCCGAGAACCGTAGCGAACGCCGTCATATCGAGCCAAGTTGGAAGATACTTCGGCAGGCATTAATATATAATAAGTCGACAAAGCATATTTGGTGTGCGGCAAACTGATTTCTTTGACATCTGCGCCCATGTCACGAAGTTTGTTGATCGCTTCGAGAATAGTTCTTTCAACATCTTTGTCCATCCCCTTGATAAAAAACTCTTTGGGTAAGCCAAAAACTAAACCTTTGAGTGGTTTCTCGATGTCTTTGGAAAAGTTATCTTTTTTGTTGATTGAAGTGAAATCGTGCTTGTCTTCACCGGCAATAACATTCATCACCAAAGCGGAATCTTCAGCACTCTTTGTCAGTGGACCGATCTGATCAAAGCTGGAAGCCATGGCCATGACACCATATCGGGAGACTCGACCATAAGTTGGTTTGAGGCCGATCAAACCACAAAAACTGGCTGGCTGGCGAATTGAGCCACCAGTATCAGAACCTAAGGCAAAAACACATTGATTGTCAGCGACAGCGGCAGCAGAACCGGAGGAAGATCCGCCAGGAACCATCTTGATGTTGTGCGGATTTTTGGTCGGACCAAATTTTGATGTCTCCCCTGATCCGCCCATGGCAAATTCGTCCATATTGGTTTTACCCAGAATAACTACGCCTTCAGCTTTTAATCTGGAAATGACAGCGGCATCGTATATCGCAGTATAATCCTCTAATATTTTTGAACCACCCGTAGCCACCAATCCTTCGACCAAAATATTGTCCTTGATGGCACAAGGCACCCCTTCTAATAAGTTTAGCTTGCCACCAGCGGCAATTTTGTCATCAACTTTTTTGGCCTGAGTCAGAGCACCATCCTCATCAATCAAAATGAAGGCGTTAATGCTGTTGTTCCGCTTTTTTATCTGCTTGAGATAGGCTGATGTCAGCTCAATACAAGTAAATTCTTTATTTTTCAAGCCTTCATGGACTTGTTTAATGGTAAAGTTTTGTAATTCCATAGCTTAATCATCATTAAAAACAGCTTTGACTCGTACATGGCGCTCATGCACATCCGGAGCAGCAGCCAAAACTTTTTTGCTATCACAAATCTCAAAAGCCTCGTCCGGCCTGGTTATATTTTGCTGAGCAGTAATATGGTCAGTCGCTTCAACTTGGCTGACATCAATTTCGTCCAGCTGTTTGAAATAAACCAAAATTGAAGAAATCTGTTCGGCGTATTTACTTTTTTCGTCTTCTGTGACGTCTAATTTGGCTAATTTCGCCAAATGTTCGATCTGATCTTTGGTAATCATATGGGACTATTTTATCACTAATACTAAGAGAAAACAAGTTTTATTTGTCTAGTCTTGCCTTAGACTTGAACGCCGTAAATATCAGCAATCACCTTGGTGATGCGTCTGGCCTCTTGGTCAACTTGATCACCATCATATTCGCCAGAATGAGCGGTCGTGCCTTCGTATGAGGCTTTTTTTTGATCAAGATGCAGATTTACTTCAAAGTAATGGTCAAATTCATGAAGATAAACATGAAAACGCGGATAAAAACCACTGCCAAGAGCCCGCTTGTAGCTGGTCTCATTGGTGTGACGATTGTAAATCTTGCCATAGCCGCAACGGCGAATTAAATCTTCCGGGTTGTATTCTTTGTAAGGAAATTTAAACTTCATATATAAGTGTTGAAATTAAATGTCGTTATCATCAATGACAGTTTTTCTCCGTTTAACAATAACATCGGAGACACCATCCAATTGTTTATACTTTTCTATCATACGGGGCAAAGAAAGTTTGCTGGTGTCAATCCCCATATAGGTAATCTGGCCGTTCTGAGTTAATGTAATATGTTTTGCTCCGCCTTCTTCATCCGCTTCAAATGGACAATATGAATGAGAATCATCCGGATCATATCTCAAACCAGCAAATAAATCTGGATTCATAATACCATTATTTTGACGCAAATTGGCAACAACATAATCAACGCGGGCTAAAAATGTCCTGACATCTTCTTCTGACAAATAACCCAACAATCGCTCCTTCAAACCATCTCGTTGATCACCATCCGCACTGATTTGTTGCAAAGCTTTCATAAAACCTTTGGGAATAACTCGTCCATGATAGCTGTCAGGACTGTGGACCAATCTCAAACGTCCGGCCATAAAGGTCAATCCATTATCAATCAAGACCGCCTGATGCTTGTCATTGATCAAAACATTACCACCGCTATTTGCAGTGCTGAGGTTGCGATCTATGTTCCAGAGCATTAAATCGGTCAAAAGCAACTTCAAAAATTCATCCGAATTAACCTGAGCCCCTTCAACTTCACGCTTGTAAGTATTATATTGGATAGTATTATGAATGAAAACTTGGGAACTGCCATATCCTTGTTCGATTTTTTTTACTTGAGTCGGAGGGACAAAAAGACGATGATCTAGATATTCAGCGATTACAGAAACTGCGCGCTCTCGTAAGTACTGAGTACCAGCAGTTTCCCATGAAGCAAATTGAATGGCAGATTCGTCATCTGATTTTTTTTCAATAGCGTCAATCCCACCATCTTGGTACCGGACTTTTTGGGCTCTAGAAAAAGTATCAAATCGCCGTAAAATTTCTCTCGAACCTTTTTTTCTACTGACCTCTACTGTTGGAGTACGGCCCTCTCCTTGTGAGATAAACTTTTGGACTAATTTTTCATCACCGACTCGATCTAGATTAACTTCTAAACTACTATCCGCTTCGAACACTGGATCCACATAATTTTTCAAGTCCTCGATGGTTTTAATCCCTATTTTTTTTTGCGCAGAAGTTAAGGGATAATCTTGTTCACTGATTGAACGATATAATGCCAACACATGCGGCATGACATATGGACCAACGTCACGGACAAACTCAATCATGGTCGCCATTGATTCCTCAAGAGAAAAACCGATTTGTGAACGCATGGCATGTAGATAAGCAACGACTGGTTTTGGCTTTACGCCACCAATATTTTCTGGAAATAAAGTGCTGAGTTTTTCATACAATTCTCTTTGTTTTGAGGTAAACAACTGCTCAACATTATCTAACTCAATTATATGATCCAAAAAATATTGATTGAATTCTGGAACCTGGTCTTCAGCAAAACGCTGAAGATATCCAACAATACTTTTATTTGGTTTGTCCCGATAAAACTGAAACCACATCCACCAAAAATCATCATTCATGTGATTATCGACCGTTTGATCCTGATACAAGTCAGCCATAACCTGTGAACGATTTAATCCCAGGTTTCTCAGCTGTTCCGGCGTGGTAAACATAGCAAATAGACCGTCCATTTGCAGGCGACGATAAAGATATTCCTTGACCTCGGGAGACATCTCAACTTTATCAAGAACATTAAACATTTTTTTGTCATAAATCACTTCCGCCAAAACTAACTGTTGGTCTGGATCCATAGCCGCAATTTCTTTTTTATACTTATTGGCAAAGTAAAGTAGCTTTTCTGGTTTGTAGTTGAGATAAAGTGCAAGTAGCTTGGGTTTCATTTCATCTTGGCGGGCTTCATGGAAATCATCCGGATTAAAAATAGCGGCCGAAAAATCCTCTAGACCTGGAATATTTGAAACACAATTAAACGCATAAAAACGATCTTCCGACGAAAAATTTTCTCTTGTATCAAAATTGACGGCAAACATAGCATAAACTTCCGGAGCTGTCTGTAAAAAATTGTCTCGAACAAAATTATTGAACTTTTCTCGGCCATAATGATTTAAATTAAGCCAATCTGTAACATCTTCTTGGAGACTTTTGCCTATGGTACGAGTGTCTAAGACTAATTTGCGAGGTAGAGAAAGATAAAAATCAATAGCCAGTCGAGGATTTTCTTTGACTTTTTCATCAATCATGGGAACAATTTTGTTAGAAATATTGCGTAACAATCCTTGATATTTGTCCTTGGCCATCTGGGGCCTTCGAGCCAGTAAAAGATCAAATGCTTCGACAACATTATCATCTCGAAGTAAACCATTAAACTGATCAGACCAGGCTCGTTCTTCATGTTTTGTTGACATTTCTGTATAAAAAAGCCTGAAACGCTCTAAATATTTACGGCGAACACTGTCGGAAAGAGATCTGACTTGACCAAGATATCGGTTGAGAATTGAAATAGCTACAACTTCTGAGTGTTCACTAGCCAGTTTGTCAGCCAGCTGATCAAAGTGATTAAATAGTGTCAATTGAGCCAATATCGGATCTCGGACATGAGCGAGAATATCAACGACATTATCAAAACGATACCGAATAGCTTTTCTAACCAAAGCCTCATAGTTTTCAAACAATGCAACGGCATCTTCTGAATCGGATGCTAATTCGAAAAAAGGCCACTCAGAAATAATTTTGTCAATATCAACAACATCATCAGAATATAAATCACCGAGATATACTTCGTGATACTGTTTGTCTGGAGTCTTTTCATCTATGACCGGTTTAATATATTGATTAAAATTGTTATCCGTGTCAATGATCAACTGGAGGTCACGTTCGCTCAATTCAAAAACACGCCGTTTGACTTCGGGTCTGATACGTCTTTGAACAATTTCATTTCCGGTTGGCTGAAAGGATAGTTCCATAAATTATTTGAAGAAAATCATAAATAATCAATAATAATTACAAAGAATACACGCTAACTGCTTCTTTTGCTTAAACCCAGTTCGATCAACTTACCTATCAAGTCGCGATAAGGTAAGCCACTGGCCGCCCATAATTTCGGATACATAGAAATGGGAGTAAAGCCAGGAATAGTATTGATTTCACTTACCAAAATTTTGCCTGCACTACTAATAAAGAAATCCACGCGGGCAAAACCAGAACAGGTGGTCAGCATAAAAACTTTTTTGGCCAGATCGGTAATTTCAATTATTTGTTGCGGAGTTAAATCAGCCGGAACAATCAACTCAGCCTGATTGTTTTTATATTTGTCATCATAATCATAAAAATCTGATCCAACTTTAATTTCACCGACAACAGAACACTGCAGATCTCGGCCGTTGCCCAAAACTGAAACTTCGACTTCCCGGCCGTCAACTATGCCCTGTTCAATCAAAACCCGTGAGTCATATTCTTTAGCATTATAACATTTTTCTATCAATTGATCATGGGTGTCAACTTTATACACGCCGACTGACGAACCCAGGTTGGCGGCTTTGACAAAAACCGGGAAAATCAATTGTTTTTTGGCTTGGTTTAACTTGGCATTCAGCTGGGAAGTATCGTCACAATCAAAATTAATCAAAACAAAATCTGTTTGAGGGATGTTGTTGTGGGCAAATAATTGTTTTGTAATACCTTTGTCCAGACAAATGGCCGAAGCCAAGACATCAGACCCTACAAACGGCTTGCCCACTGACTTGATCAAGCCTTGAATCTCACCATCTTCGCCACCGGCACCATGCAGAATCGGGAAATAGACATCAAGTTCTTTTGACCCAACAAAAAAATCATATGCATTGCTCTGAGTGGCGTCAGTATAAAAGTTTCCATCCTTGGCAATAAAAATACCCGTAACCTCAAACTTGTCTTGGTCAATATTGTTCAAAATTCCTTGGGCGGACATGGTTGAGACTGTATGCTCGGGAGACTTGCCTCCGTAGATTAAACCAACGCGGATTTTATTCATTGCTCATTATCTTAATGCTTATTATGCAGCAAATAATTAATCACATCCTCACCAAAAGTTTTAAATTTTCTTGATGGTTTTTCATTTATGCTTTGAATAGACTTATAAGGGAAGTCATCATCCCTCTTAGATACCCTCATAACAAAACCCTCAATATCATTATATGGTGAGATAAAAATGCCAACCTCTTTTAAAATCTTATCTAATTTCCCTAATTCAGCTACGCTCCCGTCCAACTTTTCTAAAATGTCTCTCAATTTTTTTTCCCCACCCAGGTCCTCATATGTATCTACTAATTTTTGCTGCTTCCCGGGGTCAGTGCTGATAACATTATTATCAAAAATAAAGACTGCATTAATTTCTGATTCCCGTACAAATTTGGTAATCTGCTTATGTGCGTTACTTACAGTACCCAAATCCGTATACACAACATCAGCCTGAGACAGCTCTTTAGCAAAAACATACTCGAAGGTATTTTCATAAAAACATCTATCATCAACTCCCTCAACAAAAATAGAGCCATCGTAAAATAAAGACTGAAAGTATTTTTGTTGTTTTGTGCCTGGTTTTAATCTACCATCATCAACCGAAAAGTTATCCAGGGGGACTATTTTTTTATTATTTTTTATATAGAAAATCCCCACATCAATATCTGATTCTTTATCATCAATTAATCCAGCAAGAAATGTAGCATCGTGAGTTGAAAGAAATAGTTGTTTCTTGTTTTCTTTTGCTAATTTTTTTATTTCTTTAGCAATTCTCATCTTCTGCTTCGGATGAATAAAAGCTTCTGGTTCATCAATAAAAATCACCCTTGACTCTGGGTTAAACAGGGAAATTAATAACTTTGAGGCAGCTCTAATACCATCACCTACATTATCTACTTTAAATAAGCGCCCCCTTTCTGTTGAAGAAGTTTCCCCAACTGGGATATTATCAATCTTATCACTATTTAATTCCCCAACTAAAATCTCTATTTTTTTTCCGCGGTGATTAGAAAAGGTTAAAGGTCTATTGAAGCATGAAATAAAAACTTTATTTAGAACTTCCTGATACTCTTTATTTAAAAATATGTTATTAATACTATCGGTTATTGGTAAATCAAAATCAGCAATATCGTGCTCTCCTGCAAGAGAAAGTCGATCTTGAGTATTTTCATAACCCACAAGAAGAGTATTTGTACAAGTCTGATTTACTAGATGAATACTTCTTTTTCGTCTCCCCTTAGACAAAGAAACTATCTTTTTATATTCATCATCATTATAAACATGATTCGCTGGACTGTGTAAATCATACCTCCCCAATATAGTTTTGTAGTGCTTAAAATGATATTTATTAATAACTTCGCCACTATCCTTCAATTCAGTTTCAGAATTAACATACTTTAATATAATCTCTGCATCATCTTTTTCAATACCACCATCTATAACATTACTCACCCAATAATTATTCTCTAATGCATTGCGGCCAAAAGAGTCTCGTATCTCATTCATAATCGTTGTCTTTCCAACTCCATTTGGACCAACAAAAATATTTATATCCCCGAACTGGAGCTTATCTATATTTTTGTCTTTAAGTATAACCTCAGTAATCTTCATCAGTTTATAATTTTATTTTATCAAACTTTCAAATTCATTTTCAGTAATAATTTTGACGCCCAGCTTCTTGGCTTTGTCATATTTTGACCCAGGATCATCACCGGCGACGACATAGTCGGTCTTTGAGCTAACAGAACCGCTGACTTTGGCGCCAAAAATTTTGAGTAGTTCCTTGGCTTCGTCACGACTGAATTTTCCCAGACTGCCGGTCAAGACAAAATTCTTGCCGGTAATACCGGGTTTATTTTGTTCACCCTCCACTCGCTGCAAAATTACACCATTTTTTTCCAACTCAAGCAATTGGTTAATATTATGTTCATCTTGGAAATAATCAAAAACACTTTGAGCCACTTTTTCTCCCACGCCTTCAATCTCAATAATGTCTTCCAGCTTTGATTTCTGAATTTTTTTAATAAAATCTTCAATTGTCCGAGCATTAAATTCCCGAGCAATCAAACCAGCCGTTTCTTCACCGACAAATCTAATGCCCAAAGCAAATAAAAGTTTGGATAACGGTACCCGCTTGCTGTTTTCAATCGACTCAATCAAATTTTCTGCGGATTTTTCCGCAAATCGTTCCAATGGTTCCAAATCTCCGATTTCCAATTGGAAAATATCAACAAATTTGGTAATCAAGCCTTCAGTCATCAGCTGCTCTACAATCTTGACGCCGAAGCCGTCGATGTTGAAGCCTTTCTTGGAGACAAAATGGGACAAAACCTCTCGCTCTTTGGCAAAACACTTGTTATTGGTGCAGTATAAAGCAACTTGGCCTTCTTTTCTTTTAACATCTGAATGACAAATCGGACATTCTTTGGGCAAGTTAACTTTTTTCTCTTTACCGGTACGGAGTTTGGGTAAAGAATTGATAACTTCAGGAATAATGTCGCCGGCTTTGTGCACAATCACAGTGTCTCCAATTCTAACATCTTTTCTTTCAAGTTCATCAATATTGTGCAAGGTGGCGCGACTAACGGTTGAGCCAGCTAATAGGACAGGAGTTAAATGCGCTACAGGAGTCAGGGCGCCGGTCCGGCCGACCTGCCATTGGATATCCTCAACTTTCGTAGTGGTCTGCTCGGCCGGGAATTTGTATGCAGAAGCCCAGCGAACATACTTGGCGGCTCGACCAAGTTTTTTTTGCCAGTCGATACTGTTGACTTTGATGGCGACTCCGTCGATCTCATATGGTAGTTTGTCTCGTTTGTCAGTCCAAGACTCACAATATTTGATGGCATCTTCGATGCCAGTAACTTTTTTGTAATTTTCATCAATGCGCAAACCAAGTTTTTGCATGGTTTTGAGCATTTCTTCCTGAGTTTTAATTTCTTTACCGTTGTAAATAGACCAGCAAAAAACATCCAAATCTCTTTCTGAGGCTACCTTGGGATCAAGCTGACGAACCGTGCCGGCAGCCGCATTTCGCGGATTGGCAAAGAGTGGCTTGCCCAATTTTTCATTTTTTTTGTTCAAACGATCAAAACTTTTCTTGGGCATATACACCTCGCCGCCAAATTCCACATCGATGTCTTCTCGTAAATGAAGCGGCAGGCTGCGAATGGTTTTGGCTGCAGCGGTGACATCTTCACCAAAAGTGCCATCACCGCGAGTGACCGCTTTGTCAAAAATCCCCTTTTTGTAATGAAATGACATGTTCAAGCCGTCGATTTTGAGTTCACAGGTGTACTCAATCTTTTCACTGGCTGGCAACTTGAGCATACGCTTGACTCGCAGATCAAACTCGCGAACTGAATCAAAATCAAACACATCGTCGAGTGAATATTTTTTTATTTCATGTTTTACTTTTTTAAATCCCTTCAAAACTTCACCACCAAGTCTCTGAGTTGGCGAATCTGGGGTAACCAAATAAGGGAACTGAACTTCAATCTGTTCCACTTCATTTTTCAAGGCATCGCGAGCCGCGTCACTCATGACCGGTTTGTCGAGAACATAATAAGCATAGTCAGTTTCCCGGAGCTGATCTTTTAATTTTTCCAATCTTTTTTTGGCCTCTGGTTTATTCATATTTAACATTCCCACCCGCCCTGTAAGCGACATTCCGTAATGTCGCCTTCGGGCGAGTGGCAAATTTGTTCATATTACTTTTTGGTAATCATAATTGGTCAATTATTTCAGGAAAGTTTGATGATGAGTACTTATAATTATCTACTAACTTATGTTTTTGGTGATTATAGACAGTGTGATTGAAGTGTTTTTCCCAGTCTTCTTCGTCTCAAATAACATGGTCGTGGAAAGATTTGTACCATTTGAATCTAGGGAGGTTCAAGTCGATACAATTCTCGAACTTAGGTTTTAACTCCCCTAATCGAACCTGAAACTCTTGGATAAGCGACAAATACTTTTCATATCCCTCTTGAAAGCGATATTGGCCAATGTCGCATTCGGGCGAGGAGGAAATTTATTTTTTTCGTCTAAGTTCAATTATATGAAATGACTCGCCACCCATTTCAGTCTCCCGATCATTGGTAATTTCAAAGTCAAACTTATCGGCGTATTTTTTTATAATTGGATAACTGGTGCCTTCTCTGGCTTTCATCACAATGGGCATCTGCCTCAACTTTTCATCGCTATTTACTCTCTCTAACAATCCTTGAATCAGCTGCATACCTATTTTTCTCCCTTGATACTCAGGCAGAATGGCAATTTCATGGACATATAGCTTGATTTCATCATTGGTCTCGCCAAAGCGACTATAATCCTTGGCTGGAAAAGCCAGCACATGGCCGCGCAAGACTCCATCATCATCAAAATAGCCAATGGTTGTCGGTTTGGTTTCAAATTTTTGAGCCGCAATCCCGGCAGCCACTAATATTTTTTGATTGGTGGTCAGATCAGATGCAATATCAAGATTGTCACCATAAGCTTTTTCCTCAATGTAGGCAGTAGCCAAAGCATGACGCCAGTCAAGACTTTGAATACCCACCTTTCTAGATTCTGGAGGACCAACATCCTCTCGTTCTAGCAGACTATAACTCTTTTTACCAGTATTGTCTGAATAGCTTACCAGACCTAATGGTACAACGTGATTGTCAGTCGTTTTTAATGATTTGCAGTAATCAGAATAACCAACACCAATATTGACTGGCATGCCAGCAAACCAAGGATTGGCCTCACGGTAAGCTTCAAAAAACTGACGATAGACATTTGGTACGACATTGTCGTCATTGGCCATGAGCCGTTTGATAAAGTTGGTCTGGCCCTCAGCATTGTCAGCCACAACTACAAAATTGTCGCCCTGATAAAGTCGTTCCAGAAAATCATCGCCCAACGCTTCAACCAAACTGATTCTCTCTGGTTCCTTGGTTTTATTCTGGGAGATCTGATCTTCCTCACGGATGACCAAAGCTTTTCCGCCTCCCAGAAAACGACCGACATCCATATTCATGGTCAAAACACTTTGGACCGCAATCCGAGCTTCGTCTGGAGTCTGACCTTCATGGCGAAAGCTGAGAGTCATAGCTCCGCACTGTGGATACCACATATAAACAACCTGTTTGCCAGAACCAAAAGCCATACAACAAGAGGTGTCATCACCAATGGTCGCATATCTTGGATCAGAATGTGGCAAGACTTCAGCTCTGATAACAATCTTTTCACCTTTGACCGCTTGGTGCAAACGATTGATTTTCATTTTTAAATAAATGCGCAAATCTTCTTTGTATCGAGAAAACAACTCTTGATCGTCTGGTAGCTCTGTAAGTTCTGGTTTTAAATCTATGCGTTTGTTGTCAACCAAAAATTTGGCAGTAACATTTGGATTGGAAACAAGTATTTCTTCCCAAATTCGTATCAAACCATCAGTAGACTTGACTTGTTCAACCCGGCGTAACAATTCGTCACGGTTGGGGAATTTTTTCTTGGAAATTAATTTATCAGCTCTTTCCTGAGTAAATTTCTTCCAGCTTTCAAAGTCAAAGACAGCTGACCACTTGAAAAGCTCCAATTGAATTCGAAGATATTCTTTCTCTTGAATCTGAAGAGTACTGTCTGTTTCAAAATTGGCGGCAAATGCTTCCATATCTTTTTCAATTGCCTTTTCTATATGTGAAATACGAAATGCCTGCTGTCTAGCCTGCTTATTTCTAACTTCGAATTCATAATCACGAGCAAAGAGTGTGAATGGACACATGGCATCGATCTTGCCTTCAACCAAAGCATCACGAATCTCTGTCGCATTCAAGGCAATGCGATAGTTTTCATCCCCCACTTCAGCCAATTGAGTCGGCTGAAGACCGGATTGCAACTCTTGGACCGCATGGCCGTCTGACTTGCCGAAAAATTCCTCTGGGCTGGTAGCCATTTTCAAAACAGCGGCGCCATCAACGGTCGGGTGCTCCAAAAGACGAGAAATATATTGGTGCAATCGAGGATTTTCTTTGGCCATTTTTTCCAGACTGGCTTTCATCTCTGGCGTCATCTTGCTGCGGAGCTCTACTTGTTTGCGAAAAGTTTTGACATTGTCATAGGCCCCCATAGCTTTCATGCCCGGTTCAAATTCTTCCATGGCTAAAAGTTCGATGGTCTCTGGATCGTCAATTGGAGTATACTCCGGTGTATTTCCTCTAAACCTGAAAGAATAATAAGTACTATCCTGTCGAGAATAAACTTCCTTGGTGTCAGGATCTATGTATTCATCGTACCTCATGCTGGGATGATAGTCGCGCACTGCCAGAGCCAATGACTGATAGCTGTCTAAACCATGATAATTGACACTACTATCCTTGGCCGTTTGAATCAAAAAGGTTTTCAACTGTTCGTCTCCCTTGTATGTACCGGTCTTGGCATCAAACTCTAATATTTTTTCCAATTTTTTATTATCCCAAACATTATGAATAGCGTCTCCACGGTCATGACGGCCAAGATAGGCAAAGGCGGTCTTGATACCAACACCCGGCCACTCAACCATCTTGCCACTGTCTGCTTGATGAATAATTCTCTCGCTCATTACAGCCATACGTTCAGTATCTCTGGTTTCATAATTATAAGTCGTACCAAAAGCTAGTAAATCAAAAGTATCTAAATCATCATCCCCCCATGCCCATTCGGTAGAATGATTGATGGCTTTGTAAAAATTCAATAATGCCTTTTCCTTTTCCACTGTTCTGGTAAACCCACACGCAGCCAGTAGTTTGGGATCTTCAAATAAAATTTCCCACTCGTCACCTCTAACATACTGATAACACGGAGATTTTTCAAATTTTTCAAAATCTTCAGCGGTTTTACCTTCGCCCATGATCAATTCCGCAAATCTATCTGATTGTTTGATGGCTTTTTTGATTTTTTCTGGCAAATCTTCCAGTCGTTCCAACGCACTTTCAGCCTGAGCAAAATCTTTGGTCGCCATCTCGACAACCACACCAATATTCTCTTCATTATCATCGAGCAAACCATTGGCGGTCAGATAGTCGAGAGCTTCCAATCCATCTTGATTAAAACAGAGCCTGGCACAATCTGATGGAATTAGTGGTGGAAAATGATCAAGGTGTTCAGCTACGGTCGAGGCATATCCATTGTGAATCATTTTGAGAGCCAAACCATCATCAAATTTGGTTTCATTGCCGTCTGTGATACATTTTGCAAAATCAGACCACTCTGGATAGCCATTAGTCTTCATATTGGCATAAACCATAGACAGCAATTCGGCCATAGGCAGAGGAGACCGCATAAACGACCAAACTTCAATCTCTTTTTCCAAAGCCAGTTGAAGGATTGGTTTGTGATACACAGACTTAAATTTTTCACAACTACCAACCAAGACAGAGACTGTACCATTTTTCCCATTTTTCTTTACAATATCAATGAACTCATCATCCGAAATTTTGTTAAATTTTTCCCGCTTATAAACGGCAGCCTTATCTGAATCCCTGTTGGGACTGGAAAAAATAGCCTGCAAAATTTCTTTTTGATCCTCTTTGGTCTCATGGCCGGAAAACTGGTCCCAGTGCATCATAAGTTGACTAACATTATGGAGGCCAGACTCTCCACGGTCTAGCAATGGAGTGGAAACAACGGCAAGAATTACACCTTTGTCTAAAGTCTCATATTTGTCTATATAGTAAAAAACTCCACTCGGGACGCCCGATTCAGCATAGGCCATGGCCCAGCTTTTATCCAATATTTCTTGAGCATCACAATACTCCCGAAGTCTTTGACTTGCATCACCTGTCCGACCTGGCTTCCAATTGCGCACCATCGCCTTGATCATTTCCGGCTCTTGATCTTTCGGTATATGAAAATGATCCCAGCCAGCATCCACAAAAGCTACGCCCATGTAGCTATTCTTCATCAAGTATTCTGCATCCTTGACACTCAAATCTGAAAATAAAACCACTCGCTCCATAAAAAATCTGACCATATCAAACTCGCGGTGATGGACTAGCTTGCGGAAAATTTTTGACTGGCCAGCCTTGGAAAAACTGGGTAGCAATGCTTCCAACGCCACTGGACTCATGAGCCGGGCTCCGTCAGGAAAAATAATACTGATCAGATCAGATTCTTTAATTTTGGCTTTGAATAATTTGTCCAGTTCATCTGATCCGAGCATGCGTTGACCGAATTTTTTGTATAGTTCCCTAAAAATATCTAATTTATCGTTACCAAACTTGTCCAAATGATCAAGCAGAAAAAATCCCTTGCCATGACTGATCAAAGCACTGATGACTTGCTGCTTGTCAAGCTTGTGTTTGGACATTTGGTCTATAATTTTTGTCGCACCCTCCAGCTGATACTGACTAAGATACCCCATCAAGGCTGACTCCAAATGTTTTGGGCCAGCCACTTTTATTACCTGCGCCAAAGAATCCCCTCGTTCAAGAGAAGTGTTCAAAGCATCTACGACAGCTCTGTATTCATCCATCTGTCTGGTAACCTCAGCAGTTCTTCGAGCTCGACTTGTGTGAATATTTTCAAACATAATTTACATAATGACTAATATACCACCGGCTACGATAAAAGCGGTGGCCAGACTCTTTTTTAATAAAATTGAAGTAGAAATTCTTTCTCGTAAAATTTTGGGGTGAAGAAAACTTAAAAGTGTGGCAACTATAAAGACTAATAATGGTTTGGTTGAGATAAAAGCGACCACCAGTGTAATCGGTCCGACAGATATGGCTTTGGTAAAGAAGATCATGGCCATGGCTGACAGAATACCGGTCACGATCAAGTGCTGGACTCCCTTTTCTGCCTTTTCTCTGAGATGCGGATGATGAAAAATTATCAGTCCGATCGGGATAATAATGCCACCGACGCCAAACCAAAACATAACGGTCGGAACGGTTTCAACTAGGGTGGCAGCCTCTATCAACAAGTTTCTAATGGCAAATACGGCCATGGCCAGAAATGCCAACAATAAAATCTTTTTTGAATGCTTTTTCTGGCTGGCTTTTTCATGAGAAATCAGGATGGAGCCAGCCACAATAAACAAAATACCAAGATACGCCACCCAAGAAAATTTTTCTGCAAAGAAAATAAACGCCAAAATCGAAATAACCAACGGTTCAACGGCTAAAATCGGCACAAAACGAGAAACTTCCAGTCTTTGCATGGAATAATAATACCCGAGCAGAGCAATGGTATAACAAATACCAGCAACTAGTGACAAAATAATGACTGAAATTGAAGTGGTAATGGTGCCGGACAAAACGGCAAAGATTATAAACAATAAATATAAAGTGACGCCAAAAATGGTTGTCGTCAAAATCGGATCACGAAGTTCGTGACTAACAATATATTTGTCCAAAATATTCACGGCTGTCCAAAACAGCATGGCGATTAGTGTAAAGAGAACCCACTCCATAGATAATTTGTAATTTGTAATCCGTAATTAGTAACTCATAATGCGTAAAGCGGCACTCATAATTCGTAAAAAGTCAGTGGCAGTTCGGGAAAAATTAACCAGCCAACCCTAATTACTAGTTACTATTTGCTGATTACTTAATAGTAAATCGGTTGGCGTCCGCATAATAAAACATTTGGCTGATAATATTAGAATTTTCTTCGAATTGAAACTCGGCCACCAGATATTCTCCGGTCAAATCACACTCATCATCAATACAAACTCCGTCGACACTTTGGAATTTAAGAAAGTTCAGTGTATGGAATTCATTGATGATAATTGCGGTAGACAATGATTCAACTTGTAAGAATTCAGACAAGACACAATCAAAATCACCATTCACATCACCGCAAAGAACCAATGATTGTTCATCATTATTCAAATAAACGCCATATGCATACGGAACAACTTCAGAATCATTAAAATGCTCGCCGACCAAAGCTTTTTCTCTGGCCTGAACCAATATTTGGCCATACTTTTGCATTTCACCTTCAACCAGTTGCACTGAACGGTATGTTTTTAAATTTGAGAATATTAAAAAGGCAATAATGGCAATCAACGCCACAATAAATCCATAATTAATTAAATTGTTTTTTTGTTTTGTTTTCATACTCAAATCATCAAATTAAAATACCAAGACCAAATATATTCACCATAAAGTAAAATCAATAGAGCGGCCGGAGCCAAAAAGGCAGCCATGGGCAGCTTGGCACCAAACTTGGCTTTGCCAGAAATTAATAACGCGATAGCGAACAAGGCGCCGACAATATAAGCTAGCACCAAAACTGTAACCATCCCCTGCCAGCCAAGAGCCAAACCGATAAAAGCGCCAAACTTCATATCGCCACCGCCAACCCACTTGCCCTTGGAAAAAAAATATTGAAAAGCGAAGAAAGAAAACCCAATGAGAGCACCAATAATAATACCCAATATTTTTTTGAGATCAAAGTCCAACAAGTAAAGATTGAACAAAGCCACCACGACCAAGGCGGGGTAAATCACTTTGTTCAAAATTAAAAAATGTTTGACATCAATAGTAAAAACCAAAATCAAAATTGAAGCGATAAAAAAATCTCGAATTAAAAAAATTACAGAAGTCTCCGAAATCACCGCCCCAAACGGCAAGTGAATAAATGTCAGTAATAAGAAAATTGCAGCGGCTGTAATTTCAACTGCCGGATACTGCCAAGATAATTTTTCATTGCAGGAGCGACAGCGGCCTTTTTGAATCAGAAAACTGACTACTGGAATCAGCTCCAATGGCTTCAAAACTTTATTGCAGGCACGACAAACAGAACGCTTGACCCTTGCCCACTTGGACTGATCTTCCGGCAAGCGAAAAATCAAAACATTAAGAAAACTGCCGATGGCTAGCCCAAAGAGAATGATAAAGAGATAGATTAGTATGTTCATAGATTTTTTGGTAAGAAGAATTAGGCGTTAGGATGTGGGAGAACTAGATTTATAAACATAGACCCAAGAATTTTTTAGTGAGAAAACTTGTTTACCCAGCCTTGAATATATATCAACTAACCATCGAACGAGTTCTATATCAATGTTTTCAGAGTATAAATCAATGCACTGTTGCAAACCTACCTCAGTTTCATTTATTTCAGCAGCAGCATCATCAAGATAACGACCAAATCCCCTTGGTTGATGTTTTTTTGCGTAACCTTCAGAAATTAACCGTGGAACAGCTTTGGATGACCGTCTTAACTGATCAACTAAATCAAATTTTTCAAAATTTGGAAGATTACAAATAACGAATTTTATTGTTATTAACATTGCCCTATAAGACAATTGATAAACTTCTAAGTCTTTATATGTTGAAATTGGAGAAACTCTTTTAATAGTTTCTATTTCTTGTTTCAATTTTAACAATTCTCCCTCCATATCATCTAACATCCTAAATCTTAAATCCTATCTCCAAAATATTTTAAACCTCAAGCGCCATCTCCGCCAAACGATTGGCATACCCCCACTCGTTGTCATACCAGGCGAGAATTTTGACTAAATTGCCGTCAACTACCTTAGTAAATTTCAAATCAACAATCGCTGATGCCGTGGTACCAATTATATCAGAGGAAACTAATTCTTCGTGGGTAACTTCCAAAATTCCTTTGAAATGACTCTTTTTTGAATATTGCTCAAAAACTTTATTAACTTCTTCAACGGTAGTATTTTTCTTCAGCAAAGCCACAACATCAATCAGTGAACCGGTAATCATTGGTACGCGAATAGAGACACCATCAAACTTGTCTTTCAAACTGGGTAGGGTCAAAGCAGTAGCAATCGCCGCACCAGTAGTCGTGGGAATAATATTGTTTAAAACTGATCGACCACGGCGCCAATCTTTGGCCACGGGTAAATCAACCGTTCGCTGTGAGGCGGTTACGGCATGAACGGTGGTAAGCAAAGCTTTCTCAATACCAAATGCACTTTCAAGAACAGCCATAACTGGTCCGGTACAGTTGGTAGTACATGAAGCATTTGCGACAATACCTTGCTTTTTGGCAGCTTCAGTATTTACTCCCCTCACTACAGTGGCGATGCCGTCACTTTTAGTCGGAGCAGAAATAATGACATTTTTGGCTCCAGCTTTGAGATGTTTGGCCGCATCTTCTTTTTTGGTAAAAACTCCAGTACACTCCAAAACAACATCCACTTTATGTTTTTTCCAAGGGAGCTTTTGTGGTTCGGCAATTGAATAAAATGGAATCAATTTTCCGTTGACAGATAATTTACCTCCCTTGATTTCAACTTTTTTGTCATATCGACCCTGAGCCGAATCATATTTCAACAAATAAACCAAGTTGTCCAAGTCAGCCAAATCATTGATAGCTACCACTTGATATTTTTTGGGATCTGACATCATAACTTTGAACACAGCTCGGCCAATTCGACCAAAACCATTAATGGCTACTTTTTTCATATTTTCTGTTACAAAATTACGAAAAGTTACAAAATAATACAAAAACTAAACTGCCAAATGCTGGTAATTTTCATAATATTCGTAGATTCGTAATCTATTAAAATTAACATTAAAATCTGGTTAAATTATATCATATTTATCTCGGACTGCCCAAATAAAAATACACAGGTTTTGAACTGTATATTAAATAAAAAAGAGATGATTTTTCGTCTCAGGCATTTAACCGATCATTAATTGAAACAAATGACAGCCAATCATCATAACTTGCTTTATTTTCGTCAATCCAGGCTTCAAATAATTTCTGAGCCTGATCTGTTTCAGCAGGAATAACTTCAAACTCAGCACTCAACACCACCGTCTTCAATGCAGGGTACTGCTTGAACATCTCTTCGGCTATGAGCGGGATAAGTGTAGAATACTCACTGTCATCATCATCAAAACCTGGCCAATCACCATCAGGCCAAAAAATAAAAGCCAAAACAAAAATATCTTCAGAAGATACTCCACCACGACAGAACCCCAATCTCGAGTTTACCCGTTCCCAAAAAAAGACCATAAACACCAACTTTAAATTTACTTCATCTGTTTCGTACCGAACAATATCAGAATCTGGAAGTGACGTATTGTCTCCATTGTTTGTGGTAGTTTGAATAGTTTATAATACCACGCTACTCAAACACTGACAACACTTAAAGTAAAAAAAGAGAGACGCGATGTTTGGCGTCTCAAAAAATAGAACAAAGAACAAATCACTCCTTACGGGATCGGCTGATCCCAGTCGCAGTTGCCCTGGAAGCAGGCGAAGGTCTGTGGTTCCTCGGCCTCATCCCTCCAGACAGCGCAGCCGTAAGAGACCGTACTGTTGAATCGGTCGTCGCCGAGATACTGACCATCCTCGTCGAACAACTGCTGACGAACTTCGTAGATGCACTTGACCGTGCTGTCCGCGCTACAAAAGCAGTCGACGAGTTCTCGATAGTCGTAACCCTGCAGCTCCCAGCAAGTACCGAACCCATTGCGCATGGTTTCCTTCTCGCAGGTCATACGACCGGCGAAGAAGGAGTTACCAGGCTCGACGTCATAGCCGTAGAACTCCTGTACCGTCAGCGGCTGGAAGTCCAGCTGAATACTGGGGATCTCCTGGAACCAGCCTGCGGTCAGGCGCTCATCGTTGGCCGGATTGTCGTAGAGCGCCCACGGCTGGGGCACGATCTGGAAACCCTCGGCGACACGGGCCTTGTCTACGAAGAAGATGAGACAGTTGGCCGTGACCGTATTCGAGAAAACCGACTCGTGAGTCTGATTGTCACGCCGGTACACGACCTGCGCCTCGATGAGGTGGGCCGCGACGTCGAACTCCTTGTAGCAGACTTCGAGGAAGCCGGGGTCGACCATGTCATCGACGGAAGTCGGCTGGACGTCCGGGTCGGTCGGATCGTCGGTCTGAACCGGATCGTCGCCCTGGTCCTGAATCGGAGCCGGGGTTTCGGTCGCGGATGGATACTGGTTGATGGTTTCGTAGGAGCAGCCGCCCATAGCCATGGCCGTGGAAGCAATGACAGTGGCGATCACTGCGTAAAGAACAGTGTGCAGCGAAAATCCCAAAACCTTCTTACACGTCGAACTCATGGATCCCTCCATTGATGGCTTTTCAGCCTGTGGTTGTCAAACAGCTAATATCGTATTATATCATATTTTAGTAAAAAAGTCAACAATTCAAGCTTTTAGCTATTAGTTCATACCTTCCAATTGTCATTTATTACCTAAAATAAGCAATAAAAAAGTCACCCTCAATAAATACCAGGGTGACAATTATATATACTTTTTTGTTTATTGCACTAAACTGAAGTTTTCCAGAATTTTGTTTCGGACTTCATCTGATATTGAGGTGGCGTCTGGAAGAGGGGCTGGATTCAAAAATGTTAATTCAAAATATCCCGTTGGCGTTGGGATTGAATAAACCTCGCCGGGAGAAGCGCCAATCATACTTTGTAAAATATATTTTCTGGCCGGTTGGCCGGCAATATAAAAAAGCTCACCAATCTCTCCAGATTCAAACATTGAATCTTTGTCGGTCATTTTAATATTAAAATCTCCAGACTGAGAACTTTCCAATCCACGAACAATGCCATCTGAGAAAAAGTCTACCTGATGGGCATAAGGATTGTCTCGATATGTCCATTTGACCGGAAATTTGACATCAAAACCATACTTGGAAAAACTCTGCCAATCTTCAACGTTGATTGCCTCTGAAATTGTTTCTGGATCTGAAACATCTGAATCATTAATGGTATTAATTTGTTGATATGGTGACAACTCTTGATAAACACGAATCATTTGCATTCTCATCAGTTTGGTTTCCATATACATGTAACCGAACAAGGCACTAAAGCTCAAGAAAATAATTACAATCATAACAACCAAAAACACACTGAGTCCGCGAAAGAACCCAACTTCTGCATTTAGTAACTTTTCTTTTGATAATGGACGCTTTGAAGATGTCCGGAGTTTTGTTGTCCGTGGCATAAAATTAGAAGGTAGCGATTAGCGTGGAGTGATTGTTGGCCAAGCGCTATTTTTATTTTCTTTCTTCTTTCTTTATTTATTATAACACAAATCAAATGGGCAGCAAAGTAAATGAGTGAACAATCTGATTCAAAACTTCAAATGCACCACTGTCGTCATCACTACAGTTTTCTTGAAATTCAAACAGTCGATCGTTGGTTTGATCATAAACTAAAAATGTTGGAATCAAACAAGTGTCACTGGCTGAGTATTTCCAGGCTTGAAAACCGGCCAGATCAAACGGCTCAACTATTTTGGTGATGGCTATCTTTCGGTCCGGATCGATTTCGCTAAAGTTAAAATCAAACAAGAGACAGCTAATCGACGGGTCACAGACCTCACCAGCAAAACGAATCCTGGAGAGATAGTCATCAATATTTTGATCTGAGTAAATTCTTAGAGAATACTTCGGCAAGAATACACCGGCCAAATTTTCAAGCGGGCCAAACATTATGACATCATTATCCTCGATGAGACCATCTTGAGAATCAACAAAGACAGGGACTTGAAACTGAATCCCCAACCGGCGGTTGACATAAAGAGACGGCTGCAAAGCTGAGACATTAGTCAAATCGCCTTGGCGTAAAATCTCGAGCTGGCTTTCCAAAGTATCCAAATTATTTTTTTGTTGTTCACTGACCGTAGCTTTGACATTGAAGACATCAGATTGGACTCGCTGTATGTTTTGATTGACCAAAAACAGAAGATAGCCGACAGCCACAATCAAGATGCATAAAAATATCATCAGCCCCCCTAACCACAAGACAGATCGTTCTTTTTTCTTTTTATTTACCATATAGAACAGTTGTCAGGTGTTAGTTAAGATTAATCAATTATCAGTTACGAACTAATAGTTGTCGGTAACCAGTAATCAGTGAACGGAATTGGTAACCGGTTAAGAGCAATCAGAGCAGACTACCAAAAAACCGAAAGATGCAGGGGAAAATAAATTAGAACAAAGAGCGGAAAATATCTTTCCCGGTTACAACCAATAACAAGACAATCAAAAAGACAAAACCAATTGTATGAATCACATTTTCAATTTTTTGATTCATTGGTTTGCGCCGAATCTTTTCAATAATGACGAATAAAACTCGACCGCCATCCAAGGCTGGGAATGGCAAGAAGTTGAGAATTGCCAAGTTGATTGAGAGCAAAGCGGTGAATTGTAAGATATAAACCAATCCCATTCGAGCGGCTTGACCGGTCATGACGGCGATCCCGACCGGGCCGGAAACTTCTAATCCGGCTGGCATGCCGATGAATAAATTTTTGATAATAGTCCAGAAAGCAATTAGAATCGCACCGGTCATCAAAACAGTTGACTTGATTCCAAGCCAGATAGCCTCATACCATGGATATTTGACGATCCCGGACTTAATCAGAGCCACCCCAATTTTTTGGTCACCTTCAGTGTCAACCGTCGGAGTAATCGTAAGATCTTCTTGTTCTTCGCTGCCATATCGTAATACGGTTAACACAATTTCATCTTGCCGATGGGTTGTAATATATTCACTGGTCTCTTCGGTAGTAGAAAAAACTTGGTCATTGATATCAACAATAACATCACCCATTTTAACCCCAGCCGCCTCGGCTGGAGAGTCTGGCATAACTTGTAATATTTGAATTTTAGGATCCACCACCGTTTCTCGAGCCCGTTCAGTTTCAACAATTTGCGGAGCACCAAGCATAAAGACAATGGCCAATAATACCATTGATAAAATAAAATTCATAAAAACACCAGCACTGAGAATCACTATTCGCTTCCAGGGTTTTTGCTTGGCAAAACTATCATTTTCTTTATTTTCACCATCTTCGCCTTTGATTTTGACAAAACCGCCCAAAGGCAACCAATTGATTGACCAAACAGTGTCCTCTGACTTCAATTCATCAACGTCTTTGTTGCCCCAGAATATTTTACGCTTCCCATTTACTTTTTTCCAACCAAACATACGCGGAGGCAAACCAAAACCGAATTCTTCAGCTTTGACACCCAGTTTTCTAGCAGTCCAATAATGCCCAAGCTCATGAGCAAAAACCAATAATCCAAGCATTAAAACAAATACAACTATTGTTAATAACATAATATCTAATTAAATTTATTTTTTATTTTTGCAAACTAAACAAAACCATAAACCTCACGATAACGACAAATATAACGCCAATCAACACCATACTTTATTATTTTATTATAAAATTTTATAATGTAACTTTTTCTAAATTTATATCATGACCCAAAAAACGATTGGCAATCTCCTGGACATTGTCGGTCAAATCAGTCACCATATAACGTCTGGAGCCTTCTAGTTTACCGGCACTGCCGAGAGACCAGCTGGTAGCTACCGCTTCCGCCACAATCACTGCCGGGTTGGGCACATGGCAGTCAACTCCCATGCTCTTTTTTATCAAATCCAGCATCATGGGATAATGAGTACAACCAAGGATCAAGGCGTCAACTTTTTTTAATTTTAGCACATCGAGATAACCGCGTAAAATACTTTCTGTTTCCGGCCGACTAAGAAAATTCTCCTCAACCAATGGGACCAGCAATGGCGTAGCCAATGAATAAACTTGTTTGTCCGGAGTCATTTTGTTTATATCCCTTGAATACATATCTGAACCAATCGTGGCTCGAGTACCAATGACACCAATTGAATTGTAACTAGATTTTGAAAAATAATCTGTCACCGGATCAATAACGCCGATTATTTTCTCCGGATATTTATTTTCCAACATAGACAGCGCCTTGGCTGAGGCGGTATTACAGCCGACCACAACTCGTTCCGCGCCTTGTTGAAACAAAAAATCTACCGCTTGTTCCGTCAGCTTGGAAATAACATCAGCTGAGCGATTGCCATAAGGAACATGAGCAGTATCGCCCAAATATATATAATCCTGGCCGGGCATTTTTTTTATCAATTCTTTCAAGACGGTCAAACCGCCAATTCCTGAATCAAAGACTCCAATCATATTTGTAACATAATGAATAGGTTATTTTATTCCCGTCACGATATAAAAATTTTTATTTGAAGTCAACGGCTCCACTCCGGTAAAATCTCTTGCAACCAACGTTGATAATTGATCAGAATGATAAAACCGACTGCCCATAAATAATATTTTCTCAGCAATCATCAACAGCCAACCAAAAATACTCTTGGTATTCACTTCCTCGATAAAAACCTTGCCTCCGGGCTTCAATACACGTTTAATCTCCGCCAATGTTTTTTCCGGTTCAGGAAAGTGATGCCAGGCATCGGTAATCACAACTGAATCAAAAGAATCTGAATCACATGGAATGTTCTCAGCTTGCCCCAAGACACAATTCAAACCGCGTTTGTGGCAAACCTTGAGCATACTTGTAGACGCATCCACGACCGTCACCTCTCTGACATGTTCTTTGATGTGTTTGGCCAAACGACCGGTTCCACCGCCGAGATCCAAGATACTTTTGTCCAGCCCCAAAACTTCGGTCTGCAGCATGGCAGCCACAGTCCGCCGAGCACTGGAAAAATGCAGCCCGTCATAAACCGGAGCTATAATTTGAAAAAATAATAAGCGAATATTCATGACCTGATTTTAATCATTATATTAAACAGGATATAACAAATAAACACTTTTGGCAATCAAAAAAGCTCCCTGTTTTCAGGAAACTTTATCACAATTATTTTAATTAAAACGAAGCCATGACATAGATAAATACTCTCTGGCAATCATGATTGCTGATGGTCAAGCACTGCCAATTCATGGTTCTTGGTTATGATGATTCTCCATCTACTCTGGTTTTCAATTTGCGTAAACGATGATGAACGAACAGAATATACATCATGACCGTTTCGACAATAATGAAAATTATTGGCTGGGCTGCGTCTTGCCACGTCCACTTTGGAATGGCGATGGTCGCGCAGACACCTGAGACCCAGAATATGCTCCACGCCAATCTACTTTCAGAGCTGGGATCTTTCCAAGAGGCCTCAAATGTTGGGACAGAACCAATAAAGACCACGGCGAGACTGGTGAGAGTACCGAAAAGAAGACATTGCTGGCGTAGTTTCTACTTGCTGCTGATGAAAAAATTGAGGATTCTGTGAACTTCATCAAGAAGCAAGACAAAGCAAAGCTGATTAGAATGGGTATGACTGCCGTTGCTCTGCTGGCGGTTCTATTTCTCGGATGTGAGAAGACGCTACCCGCTAACGTTAATCATATTTGTACTCCCGGCGCAAGAGAATATATTGAAGTGATTGCTGATCCATATGGTATGGGTGAACCTGCCGTTATGCTAAAGTGCAAATCAAATGATAGAGAAGTTTCCAAGTTTATCTATACTAGCCATCAGGGTGCCCAAAAAGTTCACCACCTACTACAGTTCCAGCCTGGAAGTAATGAGAAAATTGGCGAACGGACATTCAACGAAAAACCACTGCCGCCCAACCCTGAACTGGACACAAATGTCTTGCTCTCGGGTCAGTATTGCGGTCTGATTGACATCAAATACTTTGACAAGCGAGGCAAGATTGTATCAGTTGTGATCAACAAGCCTTGTTTCTCTGATCCGTCAGATGCAAATGCGACCGCAGAGATCCCGGTTGAACAACTGGAAAAAACGCCTGAACTGAATGGGGTACTGTGCGTTATTGACATTGATAACATTTGGACCTGCCCAGAAGGTGATACCTGTGGTAAAATTCCCGGACAGTGTTTGTGACATAAAACAGTCATCGTAACCACGATGACTTTTTGATAAAAAAATCACCCGAGAATATCTCCCGGATGAAATTTTATTATAATTATTTGCTACTGTCTTTTTTGTGGCTATCAATAATTATTAAAATAATACCAACCGGAACGCCAACAACAATACCGATCACAGCCAAAATACCAAGCAAAGAAAGTAAAACATTAAAGATCCTGAACGCTGAGCTTGGAGAGGCAAGATTATTGGCAATAAAGGAAGTGATAGCGTAAAGAAATAAAGTAACAAACAAAAGTATGATCGGTCCAGTCAATAATCCCACACCGACTTTTCTTTTGGTTGATAGTTTTGGTTTGTCCATACGAATAATGTTATTTTTATTTTATAATTATTGTTTCAAAGACAAGATAACCAAGGACTCCACATGAGGAGTACGCGGAAAAAAATTAAAGAGTTCAATATGTTTCAATTCATATTTTTCCAAAAGTATTGCTACGTCTCTAGCCTGTGTGGCCGGATCGCAAGATAAATAGAGAATAATTTTGGGTTCGCCGGCCAAGATAGAATCAATAACACTCGGGCTCAATCCGGCTCTTGGCGGATCAAGAATAAGAACCTTGTCCTTTAAATTTATTTGAGACAACTTCTCAGCTGATCCGTTTATAACATCAACATTGTCGAAATTGTTCAATTCAATATTTTGGGAAGCATAACGACACGACTCAACCTGATCCTCAATCAGAACCACACTCTTTACCCTAGTTGCATGTGGCAGAGATATTGAACCAACGCCAGCATAACAATCAATCACCTCGGACCGATCGGGAATAAATGACGCTAGGCGCTCAAAACACTTTTTGAACATTGGTACATTGATTTGGAAAAAAACATCCGGAGTAAAATGAAAAGTGATACCATTGATTTCTTCTGTCAACTGATAATTTTCATAAGCAGTATCATGAGCCACTGAGTTGTCCGATTGAATAATGCGAAGCCAAGTCATACTTTCGACCATTTCGGTCAAAGCCTCACGAGAAATGTCCCGAGTCAAATATAAATCAGCCAGACAACTTCCCGAAGTATCTGCCCGTAGCGATATATACTGAAGATCATCGGCAGCCATCTTTTTGGCATTTAAGAAGGCCAAGACTTCACCGGCTCGTTTATTTATGATGCTTGCCGCCAAACAACAATCACTAACAGCTGCCTTGTTGTGAGAGTCTCGATTCATAATTGAAAGCGAAAGAAAACCATTTTTTTCAATGAAGGCAAATTCCATTTTGTGACGATAGTGGTAGAATGCACTCTGATCAGAAGTGATCTCTAAGTTCTGAGGCAATTCCAATTTGGCGTTGCGCAAATAAATATCTTTGGTCACCTGGATTTTAGCCGCATCCTCAGCTTCGGGCGTCATTATCTGCCAAGGACTACATGAAAGATAATGGTCTTCTTTTGGCTCGATCCGATCCGGACTGGATTCTAAAATATTTCTAGCTATCCCCTCACCAAAAGATTTTTTTTCCTTGGTTACTTCAACTTCGACCAACTCACCTGGTAGTGCATTCCAAACAAAATATACCTTGTTGTCCAAACGGCCGAGTCCCTGACCGCCAAAAACCAATTTTTCAATTTTAATTTTTTTGAAATTTATATGTTTAATCTATTGAATTATTTTGAAGACCACTGATCAAATACAATCAGTGGACTTTTTTAAAGAGGTAATAAATTTAACTTTACTCACTCAGTTGACCGTCAAAATGTTCATCATCAGCCATGGCCTCTTCTCGAGTGGCGTGAACCACATCAAACCGATGCTCTGGCGGGCTGTAAATGGTATACAATTTTAATACTTCTGAATCAGACGTGTTGATCACATTGTGTTTAGCTCCAGCTGGAACCACAACCGCGTCATCAGCTTTGACCTCATATTCATTGTCATCAATCATCACTTTGCCAGCACCAACTTCAAAGCGAAAGAACTGATCATGATCATCATGAACCTCTGCGCCAATTTCCTCGCCCGGTTTGAGTGACATCAAGACCAATTGGCTCATCTTTGAAGTGTACAAAACTTGGCGAAATTTGTTGTTTTCCTCTGTTAATTTTTCAATGTTGTCGGCAAAACCGTTCATAGAATTTATTGTTATAATTTACACATTTATTCTACAATAATATGAAATTATTTTCAAGTAATAAAAAAAACCAAGCTTGTTAACTTGGTTTACCGGGAAGACTGCAGCTGCTGCAAAGTCTGTCCCAAAAATTCGAGAGCCTGGCCAGCTTCCACGGCCTTGCCTTCACCCATCAACTTGAGATAATTCTGATAATTCTCATTGGCCCGTTCGATGAGCTTCGACTCCGTCATCGCTTCACCATTGGCTTCAACGGCCTGAATGGTCGGATTGTCTGACAGATCGAAAACTCGACGAAGTGCGGTTTGAAAATCACCCGCCCAAACAACCTTCTTGTTGTATGAAACCACCACCCGACGCAACTGAGGCATCGGCGAGTTGTCCGCTCTGAGGTAAATCGGCTGAACGTGCAGAAACGACTGACCCAACGGAATTGACAACGTATTGCCACGAATAACTTCTGAGCCCTTCTGCTTCCACAAAGTAAGCTGCGAGGACATTTCCGGATCCTGATCAATCATGGTTTCGATCTTTTCCGGACCATCATAAAACTCACCCTTTGGCAGCTTGTAGACGAAAAGCTCGCCATAATGGTCGCCGTCCATACGGCTAGCCATCCAGCCAATCATATTCATCTTGTCTCGCGGTGTAAACGGTAGCATCTGAATGAATTCAATACCGGTCTCACCGGGCAGCTGCATCATGACAAAGTATGGTTCAACCGGAATAGACTGGGAAGCATCTTCATAGATCTCTCGAGCCCAAACCCAAGTATCTTCACGATTATAGAAGACCTGGGGGTTAGTCATGTGATAAACACCATACATACGGCTTTGAACCTTGAGCATGTCTTCTGGATAACGAATATGAGTTCGCAGATCATCAGACAGCTCAATGCTTGTTTTGAAAAGCTCAGGATAAATAGACTGCCATGTCTTGATGATCGGATCCTCTAGATCAAAAACATAGAAACTTACATCTCCATCATAGGCATCGACAACTACCTTGACCGAATTACGAATGTAATTGAATCGCCCGTCATAAGATTCTGAGTACGGATAACGATTGGAAAGTGTAAAAGCATCCAGAATCCAGTAGAGACGGCCATCACTAATAACAACGTAAGGATCCGCATCGTAACTCAAGAAGGGAGCAATCTCAGACACTCGTTCCAAAATATTACGATGATACATGATTCGACTGTCAGCGCTCAGATACTCGGAAATAAGAAGCTTGATACCGTCAAACTCCCAAGCAAAAGCCAAACGTCGCAATCCAGAGCCCAACGGGATACCTCCATTGCCCTGATACTGAGCATATTGGTTGTCATCACCCATTGGATAGTCAAACTCGTTAATGCTGGCTCTGACAAAAACATGGTTACCAGTATTCTCTCCGAAGTAAATCTCCGGTCGGTCAATCCGTAGCTCAGGCGGCCCCACTACCGGTGGGATATCCTTGATCAGCATCTTGGGTAGACCTTCGGAGTCAAACTCATTAACTCCGTTGAGGCAAACACCATAACCATGGGTATAGCGCAGGTGCTGATTCTCCCAAGTCTGGGACTGTTCATCCAGTTGCGAAACTGGTAGCTCGCGGGCGGCCAGCATTACCTGTCGATACTGTCCACCAAAAATGGTATAGCGATCAACGTCAACATCGCCAAACTCGTAGTAATAACGGATTTCCTGCAGCTGGCGATAGGAAGCCAGAAGAGCCTTCCAGTCCCACAGACGGACATTATCCAAAGTACTCGAGAAATCAGCCAATCTTTCATACGAAAGGTCATTGACTACTGGTAGCTTATGTTCCTCAATCTGATCGAGGCTAAATGCCTGTCTGGTATACTTGATGTTGTACTCGATATATTCCTTTTCGGTCTGAAGCTCAGATGGGCTGACCAGCACAGCCTGGAAAATAAGCGGAACAATCAGCAGGCCAAGCAGAAGTGCTCCCGCGTACGAAGACACGGCAATAACCAGGTACTTGAACTTGATATTAGGTCGGAAGCTCAGGAGAATCAGGAATGCGGCCAGAACCAAAGTCCCGACAGCGAGAACCACATGTGCCGGATAGCGGACGTGAATGTCCACCCAGCCAGCACCAAACACGGCGCCGCTCTCCGAGTACATCAGACCAAAAATCTTGAGAATGAAGTGCAGGATCACCGGAAGAGCCAAAAGGCTAATCAGAACAACCACTCGCTTCGAAAGCTGGTCACGAACCGTCCCAAAAACTTCACGTTCTTGTGTAGTCTTGGTCAGGTGATGAATGATCGCAGTCCAAATACCAGTAAACACTAGATTAAACATTAGCAGCATAGCAACCCACGTCAGAATCTTGCCGTAGAAATCATACGAGAACAGATAGAAACTCAGATCCATACCGAAGATCGGATCACTGACCCCAACTGTCGACTGATGACTGAATAGCAGATAGCTCTGCCAGAATGAAGAACTCCAGAAACCAAAACCAACAGAAGCTATGGTGATCAAAATAACACGCCCCCAATTCATAACAGGGAAAAACTTTCTCCAATCAAAGTAATCATAGAATCGACCCCGGTTTTTACTTGGCCAAGTAGCCGGAATTGGCTGACGAGTCCGACCAATCCATGAGGTGCTCAAAAAAAACACCACAAAAGCAATCGCAGTCCCACTCAATCCGAAGATAAGTTTGGTCCAGAAATTGGTCCAGAAAATCGAACCGAAGCTCAAGTTATCAAACCACAAAAAGTCAGTATAAACGCCAAAACTGTACAGCACTGCAGATAGAAGCACCGGACCAACAATCGCCACAACAATGGCTGAACGCCAACGATTCTGATAGTTCTTCTCATTATCGCGATTTCGATACTGCTTTATACTCTTGACTACCAACGGAATAAAGAAAGATAGATAGAACAAAACGACCAAGAATCCTAGCATGTGTCTCTCCTTTGCCGGACACTCCGGCGACTTGGTTTATGACTGTACGGGGTTGTCAACGAACAAAATTCTAACAGTTAATTATACATTTTTTATTATAATTTGTCAATAATCTTAAAGCTTATCAAATATGTTTTTTTATTGAATTATTTTTATCTAAATTAAGCCATAAAACTCTTTAGTAACCTGATCAATCATCAAATTGACAAAAAAGACCTTTTTTGCTACGATTAGACAGTTAACTCACCACGAACAGGAGGCAAAAATGTTTGGCTGGTTCAAACGACTGCTGTTTGGTTCTGATTCTGAACCGACTTATTCAGTTGCGGTCCATGTAATGGAAACTGGTGCGAAATTTGGCTACAAAATTGTGATCGAGCTCAAACCAAATAAATGGCGAAGATCGCCGGTAAAACAAACCTATTTTGTCAAAACTTCAGAAAAGTACAGTGGCAAACAATTGAAACAAGACCTCTCAAATCATCTACCTGACAATGTGAGTTCTATTGATACCATAAAAGATAAGATGAATGAATTTTTGACTGCCAAAATTGGTGACAAACAAATCAGACACCTCTAGCGGTAGGAGGTGGAATGAGTGCTAAAATAGATATTGTTGTCGTAACTCCTTTTGTCAATACTGTACTGATTTACATTGAAGATAACTGTTACCATGGAAATCCGGATTGGAAAAAAGTAAAGCTAAAAGTTTTTGACGGCACGGGAGCTACATACAGGCAGATCATTATTATCCTTAAAGATTTTGATCATGATGAGCTCAAAACGCGAATTAACAAAGACATTGGGGATCATTGCGAGAAAGTCAAAGCCTATAAACTACCAATGCCAAACAAATATACCGGTCGCTTCAGTACTTTTTGGGACGGCATTGTGAGAACAATTCGTCAGACCATCCGTCACCTTCATCGAGAGACTGACGGCAAAATTGAATTTTACAACAACTGATAATCGGATCTGCAATTGCAGGTCTTTTTTAATAAAAAAGACAGATTGTTATCTGTCTAAAAACTAAACCTGAACTTCGATTGGGACTTGCTCACCGGCCACATACAGAGTGGCGGTTCGGCCGGTTCCATTGAAATGAACTGAGTTTGAAGTAAACCTAAATCCCTTAAAGGGAGGCTTTTTCTGGGCCCGAGCCAGTTTCTTCTTGGCGGCCGATTCGGTCGCAGTCTCGCGAAGGATGTCTTCAGCCGCCGCACGAATCTCTTGCCTCTCCTCGTCTTTCACCCTGACTACCTCCTAGGTATGGATGATGGGTGGTGGTTGGCAAATATTAATTTATCAATATTATGATAATTTGTCAACATCGCTGTTAAAAATTATTGACATAGATAATTATTTCTGCTATTCTTTAATGTTACAAAAAACCGCATGGAGGAATAAATGAGCTGGCATAAAAAGCTTTGGACCATGGCGTTCAAACCGACAAGACAAGAAATCTACTTTTCCTCAGAATCAGGTTTAAATGAAGTGTCGATTCGTCTGATTAAACACACCGGCACTGGAGTAATCTTTCAGCAAGTAAAATATTGCCTAAAACCACCATGGACAGTCGAACAACTAATCGAAAAAGTGACTGATTTTTTCCCCGAGACTGTTCGCTGGCCGGGAAAAGACAAAGACCTCAATTGGCTTACAATGTGGATGAAATCCCACGGTATGATTGAGGATGAACCAAAAAAATAAAAACAGCTGAAACTCAGCTGCTTTTTTTTTGATAAATAAACTCTACCTGAAGGCGACATTCCGGAATGTCGCCTTCAGGTAACAAACAATTAACTCGTTATAAGATCGCTCACTTCTTTGACTTTTTCGTTCATCAATTCATCGTTGACTGCTTCCAAGTTTAGGCGAACTTTATTCTCAGTATTTGATGGCCGGACATTGAACCACCAGTCATCCCAAGTGAAGCTGAGGCCATCAAAGTCATATTGCAAATTCCCGCCATAACGATTTCTTAGTTTCTCAAACACAGCGCCTTTGTCATCGACTTCGAAATTGCGTTCGCCAGAATGGCTGTAACGATAAAGTGGTTTGACGAAGTCAGAAAATGTTTTGCCTGACTCAGATAATTCCTGAATTACTTTTAAAGCACAAATCATTGGTACTTCAAAAAATCCGAATGGCAATTTGGCGAAAAAGTGACCACTGGACTCACCGGCAAAGACCGCTCCAACCTCACGCGCCTTTTCCTTGATCAGAGAATGACCAACTTTGGTCACGATCGGAACACCTCCGGCCTCTTCGATCATATCAGGAGTAATCTTGCCGGGCCGAACATCATAACAAATTTTGGCACCGGGATTTTCTCGAAGGAAAATTTGAGACAAAATACCGCGAATAATGGCCGGCTCAACGGTCACACCTTCGTTGGTGACAAAAAAGATTCTATCCGCATCGCCATCAAGAGCAATCCCCATATCAGCTTGCATGGCTAACACTTTTTTGTGTAATTGGGCATTATTTTCATCTTTCAAGGGGTCAGCTTCATGGGATGGAAAAGTTCCGTCCAGTTCAAAGTTTAATCTTAATAATTCACAAGGTAATTTGGCGAAAAGCTTTTCAAACATGGGCCCGCCCATAGCATTGGCCACGTCAACCACAATTTTGAGTGATTTTATTTTGTCCAAATCAACATGCTCGAGAGCAAAATCAACATGCTCATCGATCAGATTTTGGTACTCGGAAACGATACCTGCATTTGGGCTAGTTTGAAATTGATTGGCAATCACCAAATCACGAATATCCATAATACCGGTCTCGCCGCTGACCGGAATGGCCTTTTCTCTAACCAACTTAAAGCCATTATATTCAGCTGGATTGTGTGAGGCTGAAACTTGGATACCGCCATCAAGAGCGAGCTTACCCACGCCATAATAAAAAGTCGGCGTGGAAATCATTCCGAGTTTTGTAACATTCACTCCCTGAGAAACAATACCCGCAACTACCTTGTCGTACAAAATCTGGGAAGACAATCGCATATCTCGGGCAACGGCCAAATTCAAATCCTCTTTTTGGGCGTCAGTTTTCATAAAAACCGCAAAAGCCTGCCCGATACGAAAAGCCAAATCAGCGTCGATGTCTTGCTCATAGATGCCGCGGATATCATAAGCTTTAAAAATTGACGAATTTACGTTTTTCATATAAAAA
>Ga0066639_10000431_pt1 | contig 36430 bp, 35 predicted proteins | sample CryGeyCG2114_010_2_FD_59504 | JGI IMG/M metagenome (GOLD analysis project Ga0066639, IMG submission 59504) | Groundwater microbial communities from aquifer - Crystal Geyser CG10_big_fil_rev_8/21/14_0.10 | ecosystem: Environmental > Aquatic > Deep subsurface > Groundwater | place: USA: Utah...
TCCCCTTTGAGGGGATCCACATTCATCAAGCCACCGCCTTTGGCGGGGGTATCTGACTATAATGCTATGAAATTATCAATTATTTTACCAATTCTTAATGAAGAAGAAAATTTAAAAATATTATTCCAAGAAATTGATGAGACAGTTTCTCAGCTTTCGATTGAGTATGAAATTATAGCCGTTGATGATGGATCGCGAGATGGCAGTCTTTCAGTTTTGCGAGAAATCTCTGAGACCAACAAAAAAGTAAAAGTAATTAGCTTCAGGCGTAATTTCGGACAAACCGCGGCTATGTCAGCTGGGATAGATTTTGCAGAAGGAGAAATAATTATTCCTATGGATGCTGATTTGCAAAATGACCCCAGCGACTTAAGTAAGTTTTTGGATACAGCGTCAGAGGGGTATGACATAGTTTCTGGGTGGCGCAAAAATAGACATGATAAATTATTTTCTAGAAAAATTCCGTCGCGCATCGCAAATTATTTAATTTCTTTTATCACAAAGGTAAAGTTGCATGACTATGGTTGTACCATGAAAGCTTATCGAAGTGAAGTATTGAAAGGAGTAAAATTATATGGTGAGATGCATAGATTTATTCCAGCTTTGGCTGCTTGGAATGGAGCTCGTGTCACTGAAATTGTTGTAAATCACCGCAAAAGAAAGTATGGCAAAACTAAATACGGAATTTCCAGAACTTTTAGAGTGATATTAGATTTGTTTACAGTTAAGTTTTTGGTTAAGTATTCAACTAGACCGATGCATTTTTTTGGCGGTTTTGGAGCAAGCTCTTTATTGTTGGGAATAATTTGTTTTGGTTTTGCTTTGTATTTGCGGTTTATTGATTATGCCACTCTCATTCAAACCCCACTTCCGCTTCTCGGTGTATTTTTTTCTATAATTAGTTTACAGTTAGTTTTGATGGGCTTGCTCGCCGAGATGATTATGAGGGGAAATTTTGAAAGTCAAAAAAAACCCACCTATATTATTAAGAAAAAAATAAATTTTTAATTATGTGTGGAATAACTGGTTTCTGGGGATCAGGTAATAGAGAGACTTTGGTAAAGATGACCGACAAACTTCATCACAGGGGACCCAATGATGAAGGTTTTTATTTTGATGGGACTATTGGTTTGGGGCACAAAAGACTTTCTATTATTGATTTAAGTTCTTTTGGCAAGCAACCAATGAGTAATGAAGATGGCTCAATTTTGATTATTTTTAATGGAGAGATTTATAATTTTCAAGAACTCAAAAAGGGGCTCGAAGAAAGACATAATTTTAAAAGTCAGACAGACACAGAGGTGATTCTTCGTTTGTACGAAGAAATAGGAGATCAAATTTTTTCCAAAATGAATGGGATGTTTGCAATAGCCATTTTTGACAAAAAAAGAAAAAAGATAATATTGGCACGCGATAGAATGGGAAAGAAGCCACTTTTTTGGGGAGTTTTTAAAAATACTTTTATTTTTGGGTCAGAGTTGAAAGCGTTATTGGAACACCCACAATTTGAGAGGAAAATAGATTTAGAATCACTCAATAAATATTTAACTTATGAATATGTTCCTACACCAAATTCTATTTTTGAAAATGTATACAAACTAGAACCAGGACATTGTTTGAAATATGATGGGAAAAATATAGAAAAAAAATGTTTTTGGGATATTAAATTCAGAGAAGAAGAAAATAGTTATAACATTAAAGATGTCTTAGAAGGGTTGGATAATAAAATTAACGAGGCAGTAAAAACACGACTAATAAGTGATGTGCCTTTGGGAGTATTTTTAAGTGGAGGAATTGATAGTAGCGCGATTTGTTATTATGCGCAAAAATTAAGCACTCAAAAAATAAAAACTTTTTCAATTGGTTTCAAAGAACAAAGTTTTGATGAATCAAAATATGCGAGGCTTGTAGCTAAATATTTAAAAACAGATCATCATGAGAAAATATTAAATGCCAAAGATTCACTAGATTTGATCCCAAAAATTGCTGACTTGCTTGATGAGCCGTTAGCTGATGCTTCAATAGTACCCACCTATTTATTATCAAAATTTGCACGAGAGCATGTTACAGTAACCTTGGGCGGAGATGGAGGAGATGAATTATTTTGTGGCTATGATACTTTTCGAGCTCACAAATTGGCCGATATTTATGAACATGTTCCGTTATTTATTAGAAAAAATATAATTGAGAGGCTAACTACGTTATTACCGACATCTTTTGATAATATTAGTTTTGATTTTAAAGCTAAAAAATTTCTTTCAGGTTTTTATGGCGAAAAGAAATACCGAGACCAGAGGTGGATGGGCTCTTTTACTTCTGTGCAGAAGAAAAAATTATTTCTTCCTCATGTTTTAGAAAAAAATAATGAAAATGAATTTAATAATATTGATAATTATTTAGAAAATGTAAAAAAAGAAAATTTTTATAATCAATTAATCTATCTTTATCTTAAGATGTATATGATGGATGATATATTGGTAAAGGTTGACAGGGCAAGCATGTACAATTCATTAGAGGTGCGAGCACCATTAATTGATTATAGGGTGGTTGATTTTGTTAATAATATTCCAATTGATATGAAAATTAAAGGTTTAAAGACAAAATATATTTTGAAGAAATTAATGCAAGACAAATTACCCAAAGAAATAATTAATCGACCAAAAAAAGGATTTGGGATGCCAATAGCACAGTGGCTTTGTAAAGAACTGAAACCCCTGGCGCTAGACTTACTTTCGGAGGAAAAATTGGCAAAACAGGGGATATTTGATTATAATTATGTTAATAGGCTTTTAGCCGATCATTTTTCTCACAAAAAAGATAATCGTAAGCTAATTTGGACTTTAATGGTTTTTCAGATGTGGCAGGAAAAGTGGTTAAATAATTAATAAAATATAAAAACATGGAGCCAAATTTTAATATTAAATTAAAAAATATTTTGAAAGCCATAAGGAGAAGATTAATTTATTATTTTTTTCCTTGGCATATTATAAAAAGTTTAAAGGTAAGAAATTGGGAATGTGGCGATTGCACTTGTTGCGACTTACATTTTTTGTGGATGAAAGGAGATTGTAAATATTTTATTAATGGAAGATGCTCTGTTTATAAAACACAAAAAATGCCAACCTTGTGCTGGGTTTATCCTTTTGATAAAAAAGATATTTGGACAGAGCACAGAGATAAATGTCGATTTAAATGGAATAAAAAATAACATAAATCATCTATTTTTATATGCAAAATTTTATTAAAAAACTTAATTTCGGAGCAGGCGAGGATAGAAAAGAAGGATATATAAATATTGATTGGAATAAGATGGCCAATCCCGATGTGGTTCATGATTTAAATGTGTTTCCTTATCCATTCAAAGATTGTACTTTTGATTTGGTAGAAGCTTCTCATGTTTTGGAGCATCTTTCTAAACCGTTTGTAGCCATGAAGGAATTGCATCGTATTTTGAAACCAGACGGAAAACTGATTGTAAAAGCGCCTCATTTTAGTAGGGGATTTACTCACGCAGAGCATAGTCATGGTTTTGATATTACTTTTCCTTTGTATTTTGATAAAAATTTTACTAAATCAGGATTTTTTGGAATTGAATTTGAGCTAGAAAAAATGAAATTGAGCTGGATGGCTTTTTTTCATCTTTTACCCAGTATGGGTTATGGAAAATTAACAATTTCTTTTTTGAAATTAATTAATAAAATAATTTCATTTTTTGCCAATCTAAGTCCAGCATTTTGCAGTCGGATTTGGTGTTATTGGTTCGGAGGGTTTGATGAGATTAAATTTATATTTATTTGTAAAAAATAATATGGCATCAACTGACCGCTTTGGATTTGAATGGGACAAATATTCCAATCTAGATTCAAACTATGAAAAACAATTCAAGAATTGGACGCACCCTCTGGGACTCGATGATTTTAAAGATAAAAAAGTTCTAGACGCTGGCTGTGGAATGGGTAGAAATAGCTACTGGCCGCTCAAGTGGGGCGCGGAGGAAGTGGTGGCTTTTGATTATGACAAGAGGTCAGTGGAAGCTGCCAAAAAAAATCTGAGTAAATTTAACAATGCTCATATAGTATATAGGAGTATTTATGATATTGAATGGCAGAATAAATTTGATATTGCGTTTAGTATTGGAGTCATACATCACTTAAAAGATCCCAAAAAAGCCACAAAAAAACTCCTTGATTCGACAAAAGAAGGTGGTACTCTGTTGTTTTGGCTCTATAGTTATGAGGGATATAAATGGCTTGTTAAATATATAAATCCTATCAGAAAAAATTTTACTTCAAAGTTACCCCTACCTCTTGTTCATTTTCTCAGCTATTTTTTGTCTATTCCATTGTGGGTGTTTGTAAAAATTTTTAGAGGTCCTAGTGATTATCTAAAGCAGTTATCAACTTTTAAGTTTTGGCATCTTCATAGTATTGTCTTTGACCAATTAATTCCTGAAGTTGCTAATTATTGGAAAAAAGAAGATGTTGAGGAATTATTTCAAGGTTTAAATTTCAAAGAATTAAAAATCGCACCCCCACCAAATAATTGCGGTTGGGTTGTAATAGTAAAGAAATGAAAACTAACATAGTAGATAATAAATCAAGCTTAGAGATGGATGATAAGAAAATCGCTTTAAAAAGTGACGAAGAAGATTTTTTTATTAAAAATGACAAAGCTTATTTTATCAAAAACACTGATCAGGGTTTTACTGAGGGGAGTCAGGATATTTTGGTAAACAAAATTAAGCTTTTTCTAAAAAAATACCCACGGTTTTTTTCTTTCATTTTTACTATTTTTAATATGGGATTTGTGGGTAAAAACGCCAAAAAAGCAATTAAGGAAATTGGCAATGATAAAATAATTCTAAATCTTGGCTCAGGAATGAAAAAAGTTAGAAATGATGTTATTAATGTTGATTTTTATCCGTTTCAAAATGTTGATGTTGTAGCTGATATCTCTAATCTTCCTTTTGTTGATAATTCCGTGGATGCAGTTATCAATGAATTTGTCCTAGAGCATGTTAAGAATCCAGAGGTTATTGTTCGAGAAATATATAGAATATTAAAACTAGGAGGAATTTTGTACATAACTATACCATTTGTGGCCAGTTTTCATTCATCTCCCAGCGATTATTATCGATGGACCAAACATGGCCTTCTGGAAATGCTAAAAGATTTTGAGAAACAAGAATGTGGGGTTCGATGTGGGCCTACCTTGGCAGTTGTTTATATTATTAGCGAATGGATGAGTATTATTTTGAGTTTTGGGTCAACCAAAATACAGCAAGTATTATTTGTAATTTTTATGATATTGTTATTTCCTTTGAGATTGCTCGATTATTTGATTTCAAAATTTCCAACAAGTGAAAACATAGCTTATGGTTTTTATTATATAGGTAAGAAAAAATAAAAATGGATAAAATTAAGTTTTTTTTAAAGAAACATCATTTAGCCTTTGTTCTAGCTTTATTAGTAGGTCTTATTTATTTAGCCCCTCATTTGATAGGTATTTTTTCCTTAGGAGATAGTTATCAAGAGATTCCTTTAATGGGTACTGACAATGAAGACGCTTATTTATTTAGAATGCAAGAGATTTTGGATGGTCATCCTTTGCTCGGTTCGCCAGTATTTTTTGAATATAAGGATAATTGGCCCATGATGCCCCCAGTAGGAGAGATGGTTTATGCTGTTCCAGCTCTCTTGCTCAATATTTCTTTAGTAAGCGTGCTCACTGTTAGTAAATTTATACTGCCTTTTGTTTTGTTTCTCTTAGTTTACTTCTTGATTCATAACCTCACAAAAAAATTTGATTCACTGTCAGTAAAAATAAATGCTGTGGCCGGAGCTCTTTTTGTCACTCTGGGGTATGATTTAGTTGATTATTATAGCTTGTGGCTTTTTTTGGTAGGAAAAAAAATTCCAGGAAGTTTTTTGCTTTGGGATAGGCCAGTAAATCCTATCTTGGGCGGTATTTTTTTGTTTTCTTTTTTGCTTTGTCTTTGGCGCATAGAAAAAAACAAACAATACAAAAAGATATTTATTGTTTTGGCTAGCGTATTTTTGTCTTTAATGATTGGTAGTTATTTTTTCAGTTGGGGTATGGCTTTATCAATTACCGGAGTGCTTGGATTTATTTACATACTTCAAAAAAGATACAAAGAAATATTAAGTTTAATATTTGTTATTTTTATAACCTCCATACTAACTTCGCCGTTTTGGTATTTTTCATGGCGAGCAAGTCAAAGTCCGTTTTACGAAGAATCAGTTTTACAAAGTGGTATATTTTATACCCACCATCCGTTGATAAACAAAATTTTATTAGCTACTTTAATATTTTATTTTATTTTATTTTCCCCCTTGCTTATCAGAAAGGTTGTTTCAGTTTTTAAAAGAAGCCAAGCTTTTTCTAGCCAATTTAGTTTTGCTAGGCTTGAGAATTGGCAGGTATTTTGTTTGTCTTTTTTAATCGGAGGATTTATCGCATTTAATCAGCAGATTATTACCGGAATGACTATTTGGCCATTTCATTTTGTACAATATTCTATTCCTTTATCTATTGTAGTAGTGTTTGTATTGCTTTATAAAGTTATAAAAGAAAAATGGTGGAATCTTTGGAAATTGATTATATTTTTGGTGATTATATTTTCTCTAGGGTTTGGGGTTTATACTCAGGTAGGAGCATATAAATATAACTACAATCATTTCAAAGATTCTCAGAAATACAAAATTGCATTTGATTGGCTGAATGAAAAAGAGAAAGATTCTGTAGTATTAGTCAGGGAGCCCAGAGAAGGTAGATATGAATTGAATAATTTTGTCTTAGCCTTCACTCATTGCAATGTTTATTCAAGCTATTGGCGGTATTCACTTATGCCCAAAAGCCGAATTTATCATAATCTATTAGTAAATTTACGACTTCAAGGAATTGATTCAGAAAATATAGACCAGTATTTAGAAGATAACAAAGGAGAAGTGGTTGGCAAACTGACGTCTAACTGGAAAGAAATGTATAAAGTGAAACAATTTTCTGATTTTTCCGTAGAAAAACCAGAAGAAAAATTAAAAGAATTTGCTCTAGATTATAAAAATTTTATGAAAAATGATTTTGATAATGAATTAAAAAAATATCGTCTAGATTATATTTTTTCAGTTGGAGAATTAAATTCGGAAGTGATTAGTCAATTGCCAAGCATTAAACTGGAATTTGAGAGCAATAACCTATATTTATATAGCCTCTAGTCTAAATTTAATATTTTTCCACACTTTTTATTAATTATTAAAAAAATGGGGTATAGTTTAACATTCAAAGAATATTTTTTTTCTTATTTTAGCAAAAATAAATATTATTTGGTCTCTATTGACACTTTTTGACACTTTTTATATAATCATAATATGAGTAACCAAGAAATAAAACCAAACGCAATTTACACTACAAACGAGACACAAGAGCTATTAAGGGTTAGTAATAGCACTATTAAGCGTATGCTAAAAAATGGTCTTATCAGAGCCAATAAGGTTGGTGGGCAATACCGTATTTTGGGCAAAGAAATATTACGCCTAGTGTCTCCTGAAGTAGAGCAAAAAGCTGTAAAATCATATCTAGAAGTGAAAAAAAAGGTTGTGGACAAGATTAATAAATGGTAATTAGCCTATTTCACTTTTGATATTTATTTTTTAAATTATTTTATGTCATCACACAAAGACAATAGAATAAAAGCGATAATTAGTTTGTCACGAAAAGCTTTTGGCAAATATAAGTCGCAGATTGTGATTTTGACGGTGCTCGGGTTTTTGGGTGGATTTTTAGAAGGAATAGGCATAAATGCTATTATTCCCTTATTTTCTTTTGTTTCTGGAGATAGTATGGGAACAGCAGGTGATCTAATATCAAAATTAATTGAAAATTTTTTTTCATTTCTTCATATTACTTTTAGTGTAAAATATTTACTTATTTTTATTTGTTTATTATTTATTTTCAGAGCGATTGCCTTGGTACTGTTTAGTTATATCAAAATTAAGATAACAGCTGATTATGAAGAGAAAATGAGAGGTTATCTATTCTCTCAAACAATAGAAGCTAACTGGCCATATCTTTTGAAACAAAAAATAGGATATCTGGAAACAGTACTTATGACTGACGTTAGTAGAGCGTCAATGCTTTTGGAAAAAATTGGTACAGTCATAATGGCTTTGACATCTTTGTCGGTGTATACTTTTGTGGCAATCAATATATCTCTCCAGATTACCCTCATGACCTTTGTTTTGGGTGGTGTATTGTTTTTGTTTTTAAAACCATTGATTTACAAAACTAGGGCTACGGCTTATGAAGTAGCGGATATTAACAAGCAAGTAGCTCATCATATTAATGAAAATATCACAGGAATGAAAACAGTAAAAGTGATGCATGCGAGTGATAGTATTCTCAGGATAAGTAAGCAATATTTTTCTAAACTTAAAAATTTAAGAGTCAGAATTTTCTTACTCAAAAATATAACAGGCGCTTTTGTTCAACCTGTAAGTCTGGTTTTTATATGTGTCTTGTTTGCATTTTCTTACAAAACTCCAGATTTTAGCTTTGCAGCCTTAGCAGCAATTATATATTTGGTTCAAAGAATTTTTACATACATTCAACAACTGCAGACAGATCTACATGTTACAAATGAAATGATTCCATTTTTGATATCTGTTTTGGATCATGAAGAACAATCCTTAAAACACAAAGAAGACATGGGGGGAAAAGAAAATTTTGAATTTAATAAAAAACTAGAATTAAAAAATATTGATTTTTCATATATTTCTGAAAGCAAAGTGCTAGCAAACTTAAACCTTGAAATTAAAAAAGGAGAAATGATTGGACTAATTGGTCCATCTGGCGCCGGGAAAACTACAGTCGTAGATTTGATTCTCAGATTACTTAAACCAAAAAAAGGAGAAATATTATTGGATAATAAAAATATAAATAATATAGGCATGGAAGAATGGAGAAAAAACATAGGATATGTTTCTCAGGATATTTTTTTAATGAATGATACAATTGAAAACAATATTAAATTTTATAATAAATCAGTAACAAAAAAAGATATAGAAGAAGCAGCTAAACAAGCCCAGATATATGACTTTATTCAAGATTGCCCAGATAAACTTTCTACAATAATTGGTGAGAGAGGGGTTAAGCTATCAGCAGGACAAAGACAGAGAATAATAATTGCAAGAATTCTAGCTAAAAAACCAAAATTTTTAATTCTGGATGAAGCAACCAGTGCACTTGACAGTGAATCAGAAGTAAAAATTCAAAAAGTAATAGAAAGTTTAAAAGGAAAAATAACTGTACTCGTGATTGCTCATCGCTTATCAACAATAATAAATTCTGATAGACTATTAGTATTGGAAAAGGGAAAAATAGTCGAAAGGGGAAGCGCTCAAGAATTATTAAAAAACAAAGAATCATATTTTTATAAAGTTTATAATATAAGAAAATAACAAAAGATATTATGATTAATCTTAATAACAAGACAGTATTAATTACAGGGGGAACGGGTTCTTTTGGTAAAAGTTTTGCTAAATTTTTACTCAAGAATTTTAATCTAAAAAAATTAATAATTTTTAGTCGAGATGAACTGAAGCAATTTCAAATGGATAAAGAATTTGCTAATGAAGAAAGGTTGAGATTTTTTATTGGAGATGTGCGAGACAAAGAAAGATTGGAGAGGGCTTTTTTTGGAGCTGATATTATCGTACATGCTGCAGCTCTAAAACAAGTACCAACCTTAGAGTATAATCCTTTTGAAGCAGTAAAAACAAATGTTATTGGTAGTCAGAACGTTATAAATGCGGCCATCAATCAGGGCGCAGAAAAAGTATTGCTTATTTCAACTGATAAAGCAGCTCATCCATGCAATTTATATGGTTCAACCAAGCTTTGCGCAGAAAAATTATTTTTGGGCGGAAATTTTTATGCGGCTGGAAGAACAAAATTTAGCTGTGTGCGTTATGGAAATGTGATTGGCAGCAGAGGTAGTATAGTGGAAACTTTGCTCAAACAAAAAGATATAAAAAAAGTGCAAATTACTGATATTGATATGACAAGATTTTGGATTACACTTGAACAAACATTTGGTCTTGTGTCTTTTGCATTAGAAAATATGATGGGAGGAGAAATTTTTGTTCCGAAAGTACCAAGTATGAAGTTGGTTGATTTATTTGATACAATAGCTCCGAGCGCAGAAAAAGAAATAATCGGTATTCGTCCTGGCGAAAAACTACACGAAGTTCTTTTAACCGAACAAGAGGCCAGACATGCAATTGAATTAGATGAATATTTTGTAATTACTCCTGAGTTTTTGCCACATAAAAATTATGATGTGTATTTGAAAAACGGAAAAAAAGTGGACAATAATTTTAGATATACAAGTGACACAAACAAGGATTGGCTGGAAAAAGATGATTTAATGAAATTAATAAAAATCTAAAAGCATGATTCCATACGGAAAACAATTTATAGATAAGAATGATATAAATGAAGTTTTAAAAGTAATGAAATCTAATTTTATTACTCAGGGACCAAAAGTTCAGGAATTTGAAAAAGCTTTAGATAAATATTCTGGATCAAAATATGCCGTGGTTGTAAGTAACGGCACAGTGGCTTTATACCTGGCTTATCTGGCTTTAGATTTGAAAAAAGGAGATGAAGTGATCACTCCTCCAAATACATTTGTAGCTACAACGAACATGCTTTTGGCAGTTGGAGCGAAACCAGTTTTTTGCGATATTAGAGAAGATACCTATAATATTGATGAAAGTAAAATTGAAAAATTGATTACCTCCAAAACAAAAGCAATAGTGCCAGTACATTTTGCTGGACAATCATGTGAGATGGAGAAAATAAACAGATTAGCAAAAAAATATAAATTAAAAGTAGTTGAAGATGCTTGTCACGCACTAGGCGCAAAATATAGGGACAGTAAAGTAGGGAGTTGTAAATATTCAGATATGGCAGTTTTTAGCTTTCATCCAGTAAAACCAATCACTACTGGTGAGGGCGGAGCGATTCTTACAAATGATAAAAAATATTATGAAAAACTAGTTCACTTGAGATCTCATGGTGTGACGAAAGACAAAAAAGGAAAAAACGTCATGACCGATCTCGGATATAACTATAGAATCACTGATATTCAAGCTGCGCTTGGTGTAAGTCAATTAAAAAAGCTAAATTGGTTTACAAAAAAAAGACAACAAGTGGTCAAATGGTATAAACAAGAATTAAAAGAAATAAACGGAATAATAATACCTAGAGAGCTTCCAAAAAATCATTCAAGCTGGCATTTGTATATAATCAGAACCAAAAAAGCTAGCGACAGAGATAAGCTAAATGCATATCTTAAAGAAAAAGGAGTTGGTGTGAATTTTCATTATCCAGCGGTTTATTCCCACCCATATTACAGAAAAAATGGGTATAAAAATGTTAGCTTAAAAATAATGGAAGAATATCAGAAAACTTGTATAACCTTGCCTTGCTATGTAACCCTAAGAAAAGATGAAATTAAATATATTACAAAAACTATAAAAGATTTTTATAAGTATGAATAAAGATAAAATAAATTCCGCCCAAAGTAGTTCTTCTGATGGGGTGAAAAAAGAAAAAAATGAATTTATATTTAAATATCAAAAAGATGACGTAAATGAAAAATTGTCATCGATTCTTGGTGATGATTTTAGGAAATATAGAGAAGATTTTAATAAAACCCAAAATTATTTAGAAACAAAATTTATCCCCGATTTTCCTATTACGGTTTCTCTGGAACTAATAAATCGCTGTAATCTGAATTGTGTGATGTGTTATAAAAAACATCATGATGAACCTCAGGCTGAATTGGGGCTAGATGCAATAAAAAAGATCATGAATGAATGCAAAGAATATAAAATGCCATCTATGATTTTAGGTCTGGGATCTGAAACATTGATGTACAGCAAAGCAAAAGACGTAATAGAAATGACTCGAGAAGCTGGGATTCAAGATTTATTTTTTGGAACCAATGGAGTGATGTTAAACGAAGATGTGATAGATGCAATTATCAAAAATAAAATTTCTAGAGTAGAAATTTCTATAGATGCAGCTACAGCGGAAACATATGAAAAAGTTAGGCGCGTACCAGTTTTTGAAAAAGTTGAGACGAATGTGAATAAACTAGTAGAAGCAAAAAAGAAAGCCGGAAGTCAACTTCCGATAATTCGATTGTGTTTTGTGGTCATGGATATAAATAAGCATGAAACAGAAAAATTTATTCAAAAATGGAAAGACAAGGTTGATTATATTGATTTTCAGCGGTGTGTAGATTTTTCTCATATCGATGAAATATCAGATGTTGATACAGATGTAATAAAAAATTCATTTTGTTCATATCCTTTTTATAGTTTGAATATTTGGGCTGATGGTAGAGTTACTCCTTGCTGTTCATATTATGGAAAGAAATTAATTTTAGGTAATATTCATAATGACACTTTGCATGATTTATGGAATTCAGACGAGATGAAAAATATCCGAAAACAAATTGAAAATAAAAATTTCAATCCAGTATGTCAAAAATGTCTCTATTTCAGAGATAGAAAAATAATAGATAATAAATTTTGATTATAATATGAATTTAAAAAGATGCTCAAAGTGTATAATGCCAGAAACATGGGAGTCTATAAATTATGACGAAGACGGAGTATGTAATATTTGTCATAATGCACAGATAAAAAAAGAAAATATTAATTGGAAAAAGAAAAAAGAAGAGTTTATAGAATTATTAAATCAATACAAGGGTAATGGACAGTATGATTGTATAATTCCGTTTAGTGGTGGTAAAGATAGCACCTATACTGTGTATACGTTGGTCAAAGATTTTGGCATAAAACCATTGGTGGTTAGCTTTGATCATGGGTTTTATCGCCCCCGAACATTGGAAAACAGGAAAAAGGCTTTGCAGAAATTAGGTGTTGATTTTCTTTCATTTACTCCTAGTTGGAAAGTAGTAAAAGAAGTAATGCTAGAGTCTTTAAAAAGAAAAGGGGATTTTTGTTGGCATTGTCATACTGGAATTTTTGCTTATCCAATGCAGATAGCGGTCAAATATAATATACCTCTTTTGATTTGGGGAGAACCAAGTTCAGAGTACGGAGGGTATTATTCATACGATGAAGATGAAGAAGTAGATGAAAAAAGATTTAATAGATTTGTAAATTTAGGAATCAATGCTGAAGATATGGTGGGCATGGCAGATAGAGTAAATATGCGAGACTTAGAACCATTCAAATATCCAAATCTCAAAGAACTCAGGTCCATAAAATGTCGTTCAGTTTGTCTAGGAAGTTTTGTTCCCTGGGATGTCAAAAAACATGTAGAAGTAATCAAGAAAGAGCTTGACTGGCAAGAAGACGAGGTGGAAGGTGTTCCTCCTAATTATGGATATGAAAAAGTTGAGTGCATGTTTGAAGGAGTTAGAGATTATATAAAATTTATAAAAAGAGGCCTGGGAAGAACAGCTCATCTGACTAGTTTGGACGTAAGAAATGGTAGAATGGAGAGAGATGAGGCCATGAAGTTGACGGAAAAATATGATGGGAAAAGACCGGCTAGTTTGGACATATTTCTAGAATATTTAGATTTGAGTGAAGAGGAATTTATGAAAATCGCGATGTCGCATTGTGTAGCGCCTTATAAATATGATCCAAGGAAAACAGAAAAAGGCGAAGAACTATGGGACCAAAAATTATGGCACAGGACAAAAAAGTAGTCATTATAGACTACAACATGGGAAACGTTAGATCAGTTAGTAAGGCTTTTGAATTGCTTACTGATAATGTTATTGTGTCAAATAAAAAGGAAAACATAGAAAATGCAACTCATTTGGTTCTTCCTGGCGTAGGAGCATTCAGAGAGGGAATAAAAAATTTAAAAGATTTGAAATTAATAAATATTTTGGAGAAACAAGTTTTTAAAAAGAAAATTCCAATTCTGGGAATATGTCTAGGTATGCAGTTGATGTCAAAGACAAGCGAAGAATTTGGTGAACACAAAGGACTTGGTTGGATTAAAGCAAATGTAAAAAAGTTTAATTTTGATAAAAAGAAGAGTTTAAAAGTGCCTCATGTGGGATGGAATAATATTACAATTACAAAAGATTCTCCAATTTTCAAAGATGTAAAAAAAGACACAGATTTCTATTTCGTACACAGTTATTTTATGGATTGTAAAAATAATGAAGATATAATAGCTACTTGTAATTATGGACACAATTTTGTAGCAGCCATACAAAAGGGAAATATTTCTGCTACCCAGTTTCATCCCGAAAAGAGCCAGCGAGCAGGTTTAAAAATATTAGAAAATTTTTTAGAATATGCTTAAAACAAGAATTATTCCATGTTTATTATTGAAAGATGGTCGATGTGTAAAAGGAGTTAATTTCAAAGATCACCGAGACGTAGGACATCCAGTTACGAACGCAAAGATTTATGATGCCCAGGGGGCTGATGAACTTATTTTTCTAGATATTACTGCGAATTTAGAAAAAAGAGATATTCTGCTTGATATTGTGACTCAAACTGCGGATGAATGCTTCATGCCCCTGACAGTTGGAGGAGGGATTAAAAACACCGAAGATATTCATCGACTACTCCGAGCAGGAGCAGATAAAGTATCAATAAATACTGTAGCTGTAGAAAAGCCAGAGTTTATTACGGAAGTGGCTCGTAAATTTGGAAAACAATGTATCGTTGTGGCGATAGATTATAAATTTAATGAAAATAAATTAGAAGTTTTTACACATAGTGGTACAAAATCAACTGGGCTAGATCCAGTTGAATGGGCCAAAAAAGTAGCAGAACTTGGCGCTGGCGAAATTTTACTTACAAACATAGACCAAGAAGGAACGAGAACAGGCTATGATTTAGAAATAATAAAAAAAGTGGCCGAACAAGTTAATATCCCAGTAATCGCATCTGGGGGAGTGGGCACGATTGAGGATTTGAAAAAAGCCATAGAAGAATCTGGCGCTTCAGCTGTATCGCTTGCTAGTATATTACATTTCACAGATCAGAATGTTATCAAAGCTAGAAATTATTTAAAAACTAATAATATAGAAGTGCGCTACGATGTATAAGAATAAAAAAATAAAAATAAATGGAGAATCAATTTATCTAAAAAGTTTAGATATAGATAATGCAACAGAAGAGTATGCGAGCTGGCTTAACGATAAAGAAGTGAATCATTATCTAGAAACGAGAGTTGCAACTCGAGAAGATCTGGAAAAATATATTGAAGAAAAAAATAAAAGTGACGAAGCCTTGTTTTTGGGAATATTTTCAATTGATACAGATGAGCATATTGGAAATATCAAACTAGAGCCAATTGATTTTGAAAAAAAACAAGGCACAATTGGGATTCTGATAGGGAATAAAAAATATTGGGGCAAGGGCGTGGGGACAGAAGCGACAAAATTGTTAGTTGATTATGCTTTCAGAGAGCTGAGTCTAGAGGAAGTAAATTTGGGAGTAATTTTAGAAAATAAAGCTGCTATAAGGGTTTATGAAAAAGTAGGTTTTGAGATAGTTAATATAGAAAAAAAATCAATCCGCCATGGCGATGAATTTTTTGATAAAGCAGTCATGGTTATAAAAAAATAATATGAAAAGGAAATTTACCAAATCAAATCAATTTTTTAAAAAAGTAAATAAAGTTATACCTTTGGCTTCGCAAACTTTTTCAAAAAGTTATTTACAGTTTATTAAAGGTGAGGCTCCGCTTTTTTCGACGCATGCCAAGGGCTCACATATTTGGGATGTTGATGGAAATGAATATATTGATTTTATAAATGGACTTTTGCCTGTAATTCTTGGCTACCAATATAAGGCAGTAGATGATGCAATTAAAAAACAACTTGGGAAAGGAATTATTTTTTCCTTGCCTTCTCCGCTTGAATATGAATTGTCAAATTTATTAATCAAGCACATTCCTTGCGCTGAAATGGTTAGGTTTGGGAAAAACGGTTCAGATGTGACCACCGGTGCCATCAGACTGGCGCGAGCTGTAACAGAAAGAGATCATGTTGCAGTTTGTGGGTATCATGGATGGCATGATTGGTATATAGGGTCGTCTACTAGAAATCTAGGAGTGCCAAAAGAAACAAGAAAGTTAACTCACAAGTTTAACTATAACGACATTGAGTCACTTGAAAAAATATTTAAACAAAATAAAAATAAAATTGCAGCCGTAATAATGGAGCCAATGAATTATGTGGAGCCAGAAAAAGATTTTCTTAAAAAAGTAAAAGCTCTAGCTCACAAAAACGGAGCATTATTAATATTTGATGAAATTATCACAGGATTTAGATATGATTTAGGTGGAGCGCAAAAGTTATTTGGGGTAACACCCGATCTAGCAACTTTTGGGAAATCCATGGCTAATGGCATGCCAATCGCGACTTTGGTTGGAAAAAGAAAATATATGAAAAAAATAGAAGATATTTTTTATTCTTTTACTTTTGGCGGAGAAACTTTGTCTCTTGCAGCAGCTATTGCTACGATCAATGAAATGGAAAAGAAAAAAGTTATTAGTTATATATGGAAACTAGGAGAATACTTAATTAAAGAAACAAATAAATTGATAATTAAAAATGATTTAGAAGGAGTTATAGAAATAAAAGGAAAGCCTTGCTGGAGCTTGATGTTTACTTTTCCTTACAAAAAATATTCAGATTTGGAAATAAAGAGTTATCTTCAACAGGAATTGTTGCAACTAGGATTTTTGTGGTATGGCCAGCATAATATGAGTTATAGCCACACTAAACAAGATATTGATAAATTATTAAAAGCTTATGATCAGGTATTTTCAAAACTAAAAGAAATATTAGACAAAAATAAATTAAAAGAAAGTTTAAGGGGAGAGCCAATCACAAATATTTTCAAAGTAAGATAACGTTTTTTTCCTAACGGAAAAAGTCGCAACTACAAATGCGACACATGCGAATTAATGTTATCTCGCCAAGGTGAGATTCATACTGCGAATGTGGCATCCGTCTGACATCGCAAGCGAAGCGTTGCGGGCAGGCCGAATTAATAAAAGATATGAACAAAAAAGAAGCAATAATAATTTTGAGTGGAGGGATTAAGAAAAATAAAGATGGTAATTGGGTTAGTAGTGAGTTGAAAGACACAGAGGTATCGCCAGGAGGTAAGTCAAGAGTTATTGCAGCAAGCTATTTATTTAATGATGATTCAGAAAGATTTATTATTACTACTGGTCAAGTCGGTTCAGAAAAATTGGCTCAAGAAAACAAACATCCAAATATTTCAGTTATATTAAAAAAAGAATTAATTGAGTTAGGGGTTCCCGAGCAAAAAATTATTGAGGAAAATAATTCTAATAATACTTTTGAGCAACTCTCTGAGTCAGTAAAAGTTATTAAAGAGCATAGTTTCGAGCATATTATTTTTATTAGTAATAGATATCATTTATCTAGAATCGAGGCTATGATTGAAAAAATTCCAGAATTAAAAGAACTTCTTTCGTCTGGAGAGTTGGAGTTTAAGGCATCAGAAGAAATACTGATAGAAAAAGATCCAAAATGGAAAGAAGAGATAGATAGAGCTTATAGCACAGAAGCAATGAAAGAAAGAATTGCTTTGGAAGAAAAAGGAGTAAGAGATCTGAAAGAGGGAAAATATAAATTAAGATAATATTATGGAGATAAAAATTGACAAAAAATATATCGGAGATAACCACCCAGTTTTTATAATTGCTGAACTTTCTGGTAATCATAATAATGATTATTATAAGGCCATAGAATTGATTGATATAGCTGTTGATGCTGGCGTTGATGCAATTAAAATTCAAACCTATACACCCGACACAATTACTATTGACTGTGATAATGAATATTTTCAGGTAAATGTTAATGATGCGTGGAAAGGACAAACTTTATATAACTTATATCAGAAAGCATATACTCCATGGGAATGGCAGCCAAAGTTGAAAAAATATGCTGAATCAAAAGGAGTAATGCTATTCTCAACGCCCTTTGACACAACGGCTGTAGATTTTTTGGAGAAAATGAATGTGGAAATGTACAAAGTTGCTTCTTTTGAAGTAGTTGATATCCCCTTATTAAAAAGAATTGGTCAGACAAAAAAACCAGTCATAATGTCTCGAGGGATGGCTTCAGAAGAAGAGATTAAGCTAGCAATTGATACTTTAAAAAAAGCGGGTTCAAAAGAAATTGTAATTTTGCATTGCATCAGTTCATATCCTGCTGAACCGGAAGAAATGAATTTGGCTACTATTTATGATATAGTTGATAAATACAAATTAATTAGCGGATTATCTGATCATAGCTTAGGAATAGTAGCGCCGGTAGTCGCCGTTGCTTTGGGGGCAAAAGTGATAGAAAAACATTTAACAATAAAAAGATCCTATGGCGGACCGGATGCAGCTTTTTCGTTAGAGCCAACCGAATTTAAAGAAATGGTAAAATCAATCAGGGTTGCGGAAAAAGCTATTGGAAAACCTACTTATGGCGTAGGCAAAAAAGAAAAAAACAGCATTGTTTTTAGAAAATCACTTTTTTTTGTAAAAGATATTAAGAAAGGTGAAAAAATTACCAATAAAAATGTCAGATCAATTCGTCCTGGACACGGGCTAGCCCCTAGATATTATGATAAAGTTATGGGAAAAATAACAACAAAAGATATTGAGCGTGGAACACCACTAAGTTGGGAAATAATTGAAAAATAAATATGAACAAAGAAAATATTATAAGAAAGGCAGAAAAAGAAGATGCCAAAAGAGTGTGGGAGATAAGAAATCATCCTTTGGCACGAAAGAATTCTGGTAGCACAGAAGTGATTCCTCTTGAAAATCATATTTTATGGTTTGAAAAAAAATATTTTAGTGATCAGGATAATCATTGCTTCATTCTAGAAAACGAAGACAAAGAAGAAATTGGCTATTGCCGATTTGATTTTGATCATGAAAATGATAATCATATCGTATCCATTGCTATAGATCCAGAAAATCATGGCAAGGGAATGGGGCATGAGTTATTAGATAAAACATTAAAAATATTTAAAACAGAGAAAGTAATTTTAGCCGAAATAAAGAAAGATAATATTCCTTCGGTGAAACTATTTGAGAAAAATGGTTTTGAAATATACAGAGAAGATGATGAAAATTATTACTATAAATATATTCCTTAAATTTATAATATGAAAAAAAATAAACTAGCCCTTTTGGGTGGAGAGTCAATTTTGAAAAAACAATATTCATTATATAATTCATTGGGCAGAGAAGAAAAGCAAGCCGTCATGAAAGTAATGGATGAAAAAATAATTTCTGATTTTATTGGCAGAGCTGGAGAAAAGTTTTTGGGTGGTAAATATGTTTTGAAGTTTGAGAAAGAAATGTGTAAGAGATTTGGAGTGAAATACGCTGTGAGCTTTAATTCAGCTACCACAGCCTTGCAAGCATCCGTGGCTGCTCTAGAAATAGGTCCCGGAGATGAAGTGATTACGTCTCCTTATACTATGAGCGCTACGCCTAGTTCAATTCTTCTGAATAATGCTATTCCGGTTTTTGCTGACATTGATCCTAGATCCTTTTGTCTAGACCCAAAATCAGTGGAAAAGAAAATTACTAAAAATACAAAAGCTATAATGACTGTGAATATTTTTGGCGGTTCAAGCGATTTTTCAGAACTAATAAAAATAGCTAAAAAACATAATTTGAAAATAATTGAAGACAATGCCCAGGCAATTGGCGCAAAATACAAAAATAAATACCTAGGTACAATTGGTGATATCGGTGTATTCAGCTTTAATGTTCATAAGCATTTGCAATGCGGAGAAGGAGGAGTACTAGTTACTGATAATAAAAAATTAGCTTTCAGAGCTCAATTAATTAGAAATCACGGAGAAGTGGTTGTTGATGATTTGTATGAGTCTCAAAAAATGTATGAGCCAATCATTGGTAGTAATTATCGATTGAGTGAACTTCATGCAGTTGTAGCCACAGAGCAACTGAAAAAAATAAACAAGTTAAATAAACCAAGAGTAGGGCTCGCAAATTATTTAACATCAAAATTGAAAAAATATAATTGGCTAGAAGGCGCTAAGGTGCTGAAAAATTCAACTCATGTTTACTATGTATATCCTTTCAAATTTAACAAAGAAGAAATTGGTTTTTCCAGAAATATTTTTTTAGAAGCAATGAAGGCAGAAGGATTTATATTAAATCAAGGATATGTAAAGCCTTTGTATTTGATGCCGATGTACCAGAAAAAAGAAATTTATCCAGGTACTCATTTTCCTTTTGATAAAAAAACAAGCTACAAAAAGGGAATATGCAAAGTAACAGAGGATATGTTTGAAAATAAATTACTTTTAACTACGATTTGTAATAGTGAAAGAAGCAAAAAAGATATAGACTTATTTATTAAAGCAATAGATAAAATTGAAAAAATGAAAGATGAATTAATAAAATATGAAAAAAGATATTGGTTTAGTCATCTAGATTAAAACTTAAGTAAAAAATATGATTAAAAAAACAAGGAAAAAACCAAAAAAAGTAATTTTAATTTGTTTCTATGATAAAGTGGGTGTAGCAATGAAGACTTTATCAGCAAGTTTAAAAAAAGCAGGGCATAAACCATACATTATATTCTTGAAAGAAGATTCTGCTAGAATTACGGGTGGATACAATGAAAAAGCACTTCAATATCAAATGCTTTGGTTAGACCAGTTTTGGGGTAGCGGTATTGATGTAGAGCCAATAACAAAAAAAGAATGGGGGTTATTTCGTTCATTAATAAAAAAAATAAATCCAGATGTAGTTGGTATAAGTTCTCGTTCAGCTCATAAAAAATTATTCGACAGAGTTGTAGACGAAACTATTTCTATCGTTCCAATGGTTAAATTAATTGCTGGGGGATATGGTCCAATTTTGAAACCGAAATGGTTTCTTGGAAAATGTAAGTACGTATGTCTAGGAGAAGGAGATAAAACTATTGTTGATTTTGTAAATGCTAAAAATCCTAAAAAGATTTCAAACATTGGATATTTAGAAAATGGCAAATTAAAGACAACAGACATGCTTCCACCTGAAGATATAAATAAATTGCCATATATTGATTTTACAGAAAAAAACAAATACCTAATTGAAAATAATAAGATACAAACTGGAGCTTTTTACGACAGAAAAGCTTATGATATATTCTGTACAAGGGGTTGTCCTTCTACTTGCACCTATTGCATGGCTTGTCAATGGAACACAATGTTAAAACCCTATAAAGTAAATTTTCCGAAAGTAAGGATTAGAACTCCAAGAAACGTAATTGATGAACTATTGTTTGCTAAAAAAAAATACGATATAAATTATGTAAGGTTTAAAGATGATATATTTGGATTAAATGAATCTTGGTTAATGGAGATGATGGATTTATACGATAAAGAAATACGTTTAAAGTTCAGTTGTTTTTTAGATGAAAGATATTCTACAGAAAATACAGTTAAGAGATTATATAAGTCAGGACTTAGAAAAACTACTGTTGGAATACAGTCAGCTAGTGAAGAAGTAAGAAAAACAATTTTTGGTAGGCAGATTAGTGATGAAAGAACAATTGCTTATGCAGAAATGTTAGAAAAAAATAACATTGAAATTAGATATGATTTAATAGGCTGGAATCCATTTGAAAATCATGAAACATTAAAGTCAGGTGTAGAATTTTTAAGAAAAATGCCAAAAAGCTCCGATGTAACTGTTTTTGAAATGAAAATATTTCCTAATAGTCTAGTAGAAAAATTATATAAAAAGCAGAAACCAAAAGCATTATCAGTTGATGAATATACTACTTGGGCATTTTTACAACAGATGATGGTTTTTTCAAAATCAATGGAAAAAAAGGCTATAAACTTTATAAAACAGTCTAATTATAATTTAGATGAAATATTAAAAATATTTAAAGAAGGAATATCTGACAGAGCTTCAAAATTTAAATTGGTTGCTTCAAATGATATTGAAGTCGGAGGGAGAATAATGGGAGAAAGAATACACTTAAAGGAAACAGATGAAGCTGGAATAACAAGTAGAGAAATGGATAAATTAATGGGAATGGTGACAACAAAATATATTAAAAAGGGTGAATTATTTCAATGGGACAAAGTCAAAAGTACCTATGCTGGCGTCAGAACAAGATAATATAAATATTATAAGATAAGCAAAATAATCAATTTTTTCTGACTACAATTTGCAACAGCGAAAGAAGCAAGAAGGATATAGATATGTTCATAAGAACAATAGAAAAAATTAAAAGATCAAAAAATGAATTAATAAAATATGAAAAAGGAAAAAAATAAAAAAATAGTATTTACCGCCCAAGACCCCGGAGGATTTAATGCATTATTTAAAGTGATACAAAAGCTGAAAGATGATGACCATTTTTCAATCAAGACAATATTGGCAAACGAATCCAGGAAAAAAGCAGAAGAAGAAAAGATTGAGTTTATTGATTGTACTGATTTTTCAATTGAATATATTGAAAATATATTGGAAGAATTTGAACCTGATATAGTTTTTTCTGCTACCTCTGATGGCAAGAGCATAGAAAAGATTGTCACCAAGTGGGCAAAAAATAATAATGTGCCAGTCATTGCTGTCATTGATTTTTGGTCAAATTATAAATTGAGATTTTCTAACCCAGGAACTTTGGATTTAGCATATCTTCCTGATAAGATTTGCGTGATTGATAAATATATGAAAAAAGAAATGTTAAAAGATGGCTTTGGAGAAGAAAAATTAGTTATTACCGGAAATCCATTTTTTGATACTTTTGAAAAAACTGAAAGTAAAAAGGGTGATTATATTCTTTTTGCCTCGCAACCTTTTTCAGAGTTAGATAGAAACGACAACAAAGAAGAGGATAAACCGTTTTTTAATGAAGTAGATGTTTTTTCTCAAATCGTTGAACAGCTAGAAAAATTAAAGATAGATTTACCTATAAAAATTGCCCTGCACCCAAGAAGCAAAAAAAGAAATAAATATAACAATATTATTAATAACTCAAGCTTGAAAATAGAAGTTGCTCAAGAAAACACAGAAAACTTGATAGAAAAAGCAGGGCTGGTGATTGGAATCAATACCATGGTGTTATTTCAAGCAGCGATTACGGGAAATAAGGTTATAAGCTATCAGCCGGATATTAATCTAAATCAAGATCCTCTAGTCAGTAATCATTTGAAAATTTCTTATTCAGCTTATAGCAAGGAAGCTTTAAAAAAAGTACTTGAAGATGTTTTGTTAAAAAAAGGAATTACAAGCCAGAATAGTGGAGCAGATAATTACCTAAATAAAAATTTTACAGATAAGGTTATAGAAGTCATTAAAAGTTTTTTACTATAATTATATGAAAAAAAATATAATATGTATTATTCAAGCGAGAACAGGTTCAACTAGGCTCTCTAATAAAATATTTCTTGAGCTTGAGGGAAAGGCTGTTTTGGGATGGGATATTGAGAGACTAGAACAATCTAGGCTTATAAACAAAATTGTGATAGCCACCCCTGACTCTCCTGAAAATGATGTAATTGAAAAATATGTAAAAGAAAACTATCCTGATGTGGGCATTTTTCGTGGATCAGAAAATGATGTTTTAGATAGATATTATCAAGCAGCCAAAAAATACGATGCCGATATAGTTATCAGAATTACTAGTGATTGCCCATTGATTGACGCAGAAGTAGTTGATAAAGTAATCCAGACATTTCTTGATAGTGATGTGGATTATGCTTCAAACGTTTTGGGGAAGAGAACTTATCCTAGAGGATTTGATACTGAAGTTTTTTCTTTTGCTAGTCTTGAAAGAATGTGGAAAGAAGCAAAAGACAAAGATGATAGGGAACACGTGACACTGTACTTGCGTAAACATCCAGAAATATTCACCACTGAGAATGTGATCAATGAAAAAGATTATTCAGAATATAGACTAACTCTTGATGAGCAAGTTGATTATGATCTTATCAAAATAATTTATCAGAAGTTATTACCAAAAAACAAATATTTTACATTAGAAGAGATTATTAAATTATTGGAAGAGAATCCAGAATTAACAAAAATAAATGAAAACATAGAACAAAAATATGGCAAATACTAAAAAAAATGTAATAGCCATCATTCAGGCGAGGATGGGATCAACTAGATTACCAGGGAAAGCTTTGAAAAAAATTCTAGACAAAACTTTGATTGAATGGATAAGGTATAGACTGTCTTTTTGTAAAGAAGTTGACAGAATTGTGCTTAGCACATCAGAAAGTAAAGACAATGATCCGTTGGCAAAACACGCCGAAGAGATTGGTCTTGATTGTTTTCGAGGCAGTGAAACCGATTTGGTTAAGAGAATTCTTGAAACAGCCAGAAAGTTCAAGGCAGATGCCATTATTCGAGTTACGGGAGATTGCCCCTTGGTTGACCCAGCGCTCGTAGATAAACTAGTAAAAATTTATAGAGATCGAAAAAATCTAGATTATATTACAAATATTCTACCCCCTACGTTTCCAGACGGAATTGATATTGAAATTATTTCCACCAAAACTCTGGAAAGGCTTGATAGGGAAGTCAAGGATCCGTTGTATCGAGAATGGATCACAACAACGATAATGGAAAATCCAGATAAATTTAATGTGTTAAACATTAGTAATGAAGAAAATCTTTTTCATCTTCGCCTTACCGTTGATTATCCAGAGGATTTTGAGTTGGTAGAAGAAATTTTTAAAAAATTATATAAAGAAGGCAGTATATTTGGTTTGCGGGAAATACTAGAATTATTTAAAAAAGAACCAGAATTGATCAAGATCAATGAAAAATGGGTAGATAAAAATGTAGTGAATAATATCAGAAGCAATGAATTTCATAATTTGAAATTAGATATTAATAATTAACGTTATTCGTTTCGCGAACCCGCAATAGCGAATGCGGGACATGCGAATTAACATACTAATAATTTAAACATATGGGAAAGCAAGTTTTTTTAAAAGGAGAAAAAGTTTTTTTGAGTTCAATTGAAAAAAAAGACATAAAAGAACTGTCCAAGTTGATAGTAAAATGGGTAAATGATAATGCAGTGACGTATTATATGTTTCGTGGACAAAAACCAAAAAACACTGAACAAGTCGCAGAGGAGCTGAGGAATGATATAGATTCTGGCCATAATGTTGTTTTTTTAGTTTCGGATAACAAAACTAAAAAGTCCATCGGATACGCTGGCCTATATGAAATAAATCAAACCGCTAGGAAAGCTGAATTTCAAGTCTTGATTGGTGAAAAAGATTTTTGGGGCAAAGGTCTTGGTACTGACATCACAGAGCTTTTGGTTTTTTATGGTTTTGACAGATTGAATCTAAATAGAATATATCTAGGATTCACAGCTGACAATAAAGCAGCTGAGAAGGCTTATACAAAATCTGGGTTTACCCATGAAGGGATTTTAAAACAGGATATTTATCGTAATAGTCAGTACTATGATTCGGCTAGGATGGCAATTCTCAGAGATGATTATTACAAAAATCAATACCCTGCACACAAAGATAAATTTTTTATAAAATAAACATATGAAGAAAAAATATAATGCTCTAGTAATTGGTTGTGGCAATATAGGAGCTACAGTTGGCAACTACAACAAAGCAGTGCAACCAGCAACTCACGCAGGTGCTTTTCAGAAAAATCCCAAGACCAATCTAGTCGCTTTGGTTGACAAGGATAAGAAAAAATTAGCAACTGCAGGAAAGAATTTTCCCAAGGCAAAATTGTATACTGATATAGACAAGGCCCTGAAGGAAAATAAGATTGATATTGTTTCAATCGCTACTCCTTCTCATATGCACTATAATCATGTTTTGAAAGTAGCTAAATATGCGGTGCCTGCTATACTCTCAGAAAAACCAATCGCCTATAAGATAAAAGAAGCTGAAGAGATGATTAGAATATGCAAAAAATATAATTCTCAGCTTTTTATAAATCATATGAGGCACTTTGACCCAATTCTTAATAAATGGGCGAAAAAAGTGAAAAAAAATTTACTGGGACAGATTTTTCAGGGTAATATTTATTATTATAATGGATTATTTAACAATGGAACTCATTGGCTTGATTTGATGAGATTATTTCTGGGCGATCCCATTTCCGTAATAGGAAGATATAATCGAAATACATCAACCAATCCAAAAGATATGAATGTGGACGGAACAATTATATTCAAAAATGACGCGAAAATTTCCCTTCAGACCTTGAGTAAAAATTACGGATATTTTTGCCTGAAAATATTTGGGGAAAAAGGCATGATAGATATTACAAATTTAGGCTTTGAGGTGCAATATAGAAAAAAAATTAATAATAAAAATTTTAAAGGTTTTTTTGAATTATCAGAAGATATTGTTAAGGAGGGATCTACTAGGAGTTTGATGATTTCTTCTATAAATCATGTAGTGAGTTGTTTAGACGGAAAAACAAAGCCAATCAGCACAGGAGTTGATGGCTTGGCGGTTCTAAAAATTCTCAAAGCATTAGAAAAAAGCGCGAAATCAGGCGGCAAAGAAGTTAAAGTATAATTTATGGAAAATTTAAAAGGAAAAAAAGTATTATTATTTCAACAAAGAGGTTGGGCAATGAGAATTGGCCATTCTTTAGCTAAAGATCTTCAGGGAAAAGGATGTAGTTTAGCAGCTTTTACTATAAAGAAAACTACTCATAAATTTGTGACTGAGCAAAAAGAGGTAAAGTATGAGCATATTATTAATATTGATGAGATGTTCGAGAATCCAAAAAAGAGTTTGGGAAATTCAAAAATATCTCTCAACGAAATATGCAGAGATCTTGGAATAGATTCAGTTTGGCCAATGCTTCATAGCAATAGACTATTTACACGCTCTTATGGAGAAAAGTTTTATTATGGATTTAAACAGAATGTGCCTGACGAATTTATTACTGACTATATCAAGGCATATTACAAGGCAGTAAAAGATATATTTAATAATTTTAGACCAAGTATTGTTTTTGTTCCTAATTTTGTTTATGAGGGACACATAATATTGAATCTACTTGCTAATAAGTATAATATCCCGATAATATCATTAACTGATTCAAAAATTCCAGGATATCATGTATTTACCTATGATTATCTTGACAGAAGAAGCCCATTGATAGATAGGTTTTATGAAATAAAAAAAGGAGATAAATCAAAAAATCTAGAAAAAGCCAAGAAGTATATAGAAGATTTTAGGAAAGAATTTAAAAGACCCAGCTACGCAGTTGACCTTAAAAAGAAAACTAAATTAATTAAGAAAATTAGACAAGAGCTTTTTCCTTATAAAAAAATTTTTCAGTGGTATTTTAAAAAAGGAAATCTAGATAATTACATAAAGAGCATTGGACCAACTGAGGATTATAGACCCCCAAAAATAATTTTGCGAGATCATTATGCAAAGAAAAAATATACAAAATTTGCAAATAAGTTTAAATATCATAATTTTGAAAAAATAAAAAAGTTTGTATATTTTCCCTTGCAGTTCACACCAGAAGGAAGTATTGATTTAATATGTCCACTCTATAAAAATCAAATAGAATTATCTCGTCAAATCGCTATGTCTCTGCCTGGCGATTATACCTTGGTCATAAAAGAACACCCAGCAATGATTGGATTAAGAACTCCTTCAATTTATGAAAAAATTTCACGCATTCCTAATGTAAAACTAATTGACTATCGTATATCATCAGAAAAAGTATTAGAAAAAGCTGATTTAGTAATCGGCACTTATGGCACAACATTGGTAGAGGCAGCTTTTTATTCAAAGGGAGCAATTATGCTTAGCCAAGCTGGCATTTTTGATCTTTTGCCAAATATTTTTCAACATTCTGATTTGTCAACTTTGTCTAAAAAGATAAAAGAAGTGTTAGATATGGATTTAAAAACTAAAGAGTATGAAGAACAGCTAAGAAATTTTGTAGCTGCTGTTTTTGATGTGGGGTTTACCATTAATTATCGCAGGATGTGGTTCGGAGATGGTAAAGAGTCATTGGACCCTATAATAAAAACTTTGACAAAAGGTATAAGCAATTCACTAAAATAATTATGGCATTAGTAATAAAAAAAAGAATAAGAAAAGCTCTAAAATGTTTTTTGTATTTCAAAAATCCAATTACTGTTATCAAATTTTTGTGGGGAAGATTTGCAAAGGGTAAAAAAATAAAAATTCAACCAAAGAATGAAAAATCTTTTTTTGTAGCAAGAGCAGGGGATTTTTGGATGATAGAAAAAATAATTAATGGAGGAACCATAAATACTTATTATGACAAAGAGGGTGGAGAAGGCTATATTCTTGAAGATGGAATTTTTTTTCGACAAGGCACATCTGATACTACAGTTTATAAAGAAATTTTTATTGATAATTGTTACGAAAAATCTTTGGCTAATATTAAAGAAAATAGCGTAGTGATTGATATAGGTGCACATATTGGAATTTTTAGTATGTACTGTAGTCCTAAGTGTAAACAGGTTTTCAGCTATGAGGCTCATCCTGAAAATTTTTCACTAGCTCAAAAAAATATAAAAAATAAAAATATTAATAATATAAAAATTGAAAATCTAGCTGTTTGGTCAAAATCAAACGAAAAAATATTTATTTCTGACAGTGAAGAAACTAGAACTGGAGAGCATACAATAAATAAGGAAAAAGGATTTGAAGTAGAGACTATCAGTCTAGAAGATATATTTTTGAAAAACAATATCCAAAGATGTGATTTATTAAAAATAGATGTTGAGGGAGCTGAGTATGCAATTCTTTTTTCAGCCCCTGATATAATTTTTGAAAAAATAGAATCCATATCTATGGAATATCATCCTGATGTAAATAAAGATAAGAGAAAAGATGATCTGGTGAGACTATTTGAGAACAAGGGATACCAAACAGAAGAAACAATACTCAAGGAAGGATGCGGATTAATTTATGCTAAAAAGAAGTCGTAAAATTATGAAAATAAGCTGTATTATTCCAACATGTGATAGAAAAGAATTTTTGGCAGAAGCAATAAATTCTGTGCTTGCTCAAACTCTTGAGCCATTTGAAATTATTATAGTAAATAATGGAAAAGACAAAGCTGACTTTCCAGAGAGTATAAAAGAAAAAGTCAAAGTTTATAATACAGAATCCTATATAGGAGTATCAAGGGCTAGAAATTTTGGTGCAGAAAAAGCTCAAGGAGATTATCTAGCTTTTTTGGATGATGATGATTTGTGGAGCAAAACTTATCTAGAAAATGTTTCAACGGCAATAAAAAATGGAGCAGAGTGCGTCATAAGCAGGATTGATCAATGGTCAGATGGCAAGGCAATTAAATGGAAGAATCCTCAAGGAAAAATAACCATTGAGAACCTTTTGACATTCAACCCTGGTGTGCAAGGATCAAATCTTGTTGTATCGCGAGAAGTTTTTTTGAGGCTTGGTAAATTTGATACAAATTTGATAACTTCTGAAGATAAAAGTTTGTTGATCAAATTAATTCAGAATAATGTAAATATCAAAATTTTACCAGACAATCAGGCCTTGTGGCGCGTGCATCAAGTTGGGCGCCTAACAGATTCAGATAAACTTGCCTTAGGAAAATTCCAATTTTTGAAAAAGCATTCTGATTTGATGACAAAAAAACAGTATTTTTTTAATTTATCCAAAATATATTATCACAAATATAAGTCAGGAAAGAAATTATCTGTTTTTGGATACATTTTTTTCAAACTGATGTATTATTTTTTTAGTGTTTTTAACTTTGGCAAGAATTAGTTATGAAAATATTTTTAGTATATTTAGTTATAGATTCACCACAGAATACAGGTTATAATTATGGCCTTGGGTATATTGCTTCTGTTTTGAAAAAAGGCGGTCATCAGGTCGACAGTATTGTTTTGAAAAATGAAAAAGATATTGCTGAATTTTATGAGAAAGTAAAGACAGAAAATCCGAGAATAATTGGTTTTTCTACTACTACGTCGCAGTTTTATTTTTTGAAAAACATTGCGAAAGAAATAAAGAGAGTATCTGAAAGTTTCTTGGTCTGTGGGGGAGTGCACCCGACTTTGAAGCCCGAATGTATTTTAGAAGTTCCTGAACTTGATGCAATTGTGAGAGGTGAGGGAGAGCATCCTATGCTTGAACTAGCAGATGCATTTGAACAAAAAGAAGATTTCAAAAATATAAAAAATTTTTGGTTTAATAAAAATGGTGAAATTATAAAAAATGAAGTCCGACCGCTCATTTCAAATTTGGATGAACTTCCGTTTCCCGACAGAGATTCCCTAGATTATCAAAAGATAATTGATGAAGCAAGGGGTACAAATAGATTTATTTTTTCTCGAGGATGCCCTTTTAATTGTACTTATTGTAGTAACAAAGCATTATCAAAAGTATATCCAGATTCTGAACATTATTTTCGATTGATAAGTCCAGAAAGGGCCATAGAGCAAATAAAAAAAGATGAGCAAAAATATAAGTTTAAATATATTGCGTTTGATGATGATACTATATCATTAAACAAAAAATGGTTTTTTGCATTTTTTAATTTATATAAAGAAAATTTTGCTTATCCCTTTAGATGTAATTTGCGAGTAGGGACAGTTGATTCTGATATGATGAAACTTTTGAAAGAAGCAGGTGCTCAGGGAATAGGAATTGGTATAGAACATGGAAATGAAGAATTTAGAAAAAAAATTCTCAAACGAAATATTACTGATGAGCAAATGGAGGATTTATTTAGTTTATGCAAGAAATACGATATCAAACATACTGATTTTATGATGGTGGGACTTCCGTTTGAGACAAAAGAATTATTTTTGGATACTGTCAAATTTTGTAGGAAAGTTTCTGCCAAAGGAAACGCCAATATTTTTCAGCCTTATCCAAGTACTGAGCTCAGTGATATTTGTGAAGAAAATGATTGGCTGCCTGAAAAAGATAGATTCAAAGAAAGAAAAGAGGCAGTCATAAACTATCCGAATTTTTCAAAAAAAGAAATTCAGTTGTGCCACAATATATTTCCATATTTACTAAGGTACAAATTTATTCCCCTGAAAACTCCTTTGCGTCTTGTTTGGTACACTTTTAAGACTTTGAAAATAATAAAAAATATTATATTATTTATTCCTAGAAGATTGAAAAAATGGACAAAATAAATATCAATGGAAAACAATGCACAGAAGTAGAAGCTTTGAATATGGGTCTGGATTATCACAAGTCTGGAAATTTTGAATCTGCAGAAAAAATATATAAAAAAGTATATGAAAAAAATCCTAGAAATGCAGATTGCTTACATTTGAGCGCATTAATTTTGTATCATTTTGGTGCTTTTGATTCAGCAATATATAAGATAAACAGGGCAATAAACTTGAAAAATAATTCTCCTCAGTATTTTTATAACAAGGGAGTAATTCTTCTTGAAAAAGAAAGGAAAGAAGAGGCAAGGAAATGCTTTCAAAAAGCTCTAGAAATAAATCCAAACTACAACAAAGCTAAGAGACTGCTATAAAAGTTCATTTTTACTGCAATTACCAAATTTTTCTAAAAAATTTGAAAATTTCGTAACAAAAGCAACTTTTAGCAGCCTCTAAGAGATAAATTTGTGAATGAACAAAAACAAAAATTAGTTTATGTAGGATGCGGTCATCATAGGATGAAAGGTTTTTTGCATGTAGAGATAAGTATAGATAAAGACAAGTCAGGACAGCCAGAAATACTCTCTGATATGACCGAACATATTCCTCTGGATAATGATTCGGTTGATTTAGTTTTTTCTCGTGCTACGCTTGAGCACTTAACTTACCGAGAACTGATAAATCATTTTCTAGAGTGCTTCCGGATTTTGCGTCCAGGTGGATATATTAGGATGGTAGTTCCTAGTTTTGATATGATGATAAAGGATTATCAAGAAAAAATTTACTGGCCTGACTTGGAAAAAAATCCAGATTTTCCAAATGAAAATTATATAGATACTTTTATTTTAAACATTCTTTATCAAGATCATTATTATCTTCATAATTTTGATACCCTTACTCGCGCTTTAGAAAAAACCGGTTTTGTAAGTGCGCGAGAATGTGACCCAGGTGATACTGCTATCAAAGAAGCTCAAGAAGAAATATTTAAAGCAGAGGTTGCTGTATTTGGAAGTATAATTTTAGAAGCCAAAAAAGGCGACAAAAAGCCAAGTATAGAAAAATATATTACAAATTATCCTCACAACTTTCTCAATAAATTATTTGCAAAATATTTAAATATAAAGATTACTGCTTTCAAAAAAAGAAAACCTGTTTTTCCATCTCACAAATGGTTCAAAGAAAAGTTGAACAAAAGAGTAAACACTGAAAGTAATACTGATTATACTGGTTCACATGGTCAGAAATATACAAAACCAAAATTAGAAGATAAATTAGATATATCTATTAGATAAATTTATGGAAAATATTAAAAAACAAAATTTTATATTTCTGGTAGGCAATCAGCGGTCTGGTACGACATTAATTACTCGTTTGCTTGATGGGCATAGGGATGTTTTATCTCTCTATGGAGAGAGTCATTTTTTCTCCAAGATAGAAAAAGTTAAAATTTTTTCAGACATAGAACAGAAATTTTTGCATTTAACTGGTCGGCCCTATGATTACAAAATTAATTGGAAGCAAGATTTTAGCGCTGTAATTGACAGGAATAAAAATTGGGATCCGGATGAGCATTGGCAAGTTATTCAAAAAAAGTCAGATGACATAGAGAGAGAAGAAAGAATTCTTAAGGGAGCAATTCAAGAAGGAGATGAAAAAGGAATATTTATGAAGCTTGTTGAAATATATAAAAATAATTTTTGGCCTCATAAGTACTTGCCAAAGTATGTTCTGGAAAAAACTCCAGGGAACGAATTTCGTTTGGAAAAAATTTTTGATTTATTTCCTGATGCCAAAATTATTCATATAATAAGGGATCCTTTTGATGTAATAGAATCAATTCTTAAAAGAAAAGACAGTAAGATGAGAAAGGAAAGAATAATGGGTTATATTTTTCATTGGAAAGAATCATTCGCAGAAGGAATAAAGTGGAAACAAAAAAAGCCTGAAAATTATTATTTTTTAAAGCATGAAAATTTGGTAAATAATACCGAAGAGGAAACAAAGAAAATTTGTAATTTTTTAAATATTGAGTTTGATGATATATTACTTAAACCTACAGACCATTCTGGCACAGAGCTTTTTAAATCTCATACGCATCAGAAATTAAAAGTTCAGGATGGTAAGGTTGACAAAAAACTTCTAGAGAAAGATGCTTCCAGGGAATTAGGAGGAGAGTATATGAAAATAATAGGTAGTTTTGTGGTTCCTGAATACAAAGTATTTAAATGGAATAAATATAAAAATTATACAGGAAGTGGATTTGGAAGGATATTTTTTCAAAAATATCCAAATAAAAATTTGAAAAATACAATTAAAAATATTTTTAAATATTTAAAATCAATAATAAATTGCAAGAGAGCCGAAAAAATTATAAAAATTAATTAGAAAATAATGCTAAAAGTTAGTCAATCTATAATTCAAGATGCAATCAATATTTCCAACGGCGTTTATGCACCACTTATTGGTTTTCTTGGAAAAAAAGATTTTGAAAATGTTCTAGATAATATGCGTCTTGAGAGTGGGGAGATTTGGAGTATCCCAATTGTTTTAGATATTTCTGAAGAAGAGGCTCGGGAACTTGAAGGAAAAAATGAACTGGAAATTACAGATGAAGAAGGGCAAGTTCAAATTAAGCTCAGAAATATAGAAATATATAAATACGACAAAAATGAATTTGCCAAAAAAGTTTATAGCACATTAGATAAAACTCATCCTGGTGTAGAAGAAGTTATGAACATGAAAGATTATTTGGTTGGTGGAGAAATCGCAAGCGTGAAAAACTATAATAAAATTTTCCCTGAATATTATTATACTCCAGAAGAGACTAGGAAAATATTCAAAGAAAAAGGATGGGATAGAGTTGTAGCATTCCAGACAAGAAATGTACCGCACAGAGGCCATGAGTTTTTGCAAAAATATGCTTTGTCTCAAGTGGATGGGCTATTTATCCAGCCTGTGATTGGCAAGAAAAAACTAGAAGACTTCAAAGATGAATATATTCTGGCAAGTTATGAAATTTTGATTGAGCGATATTATCAAAAAGACAAGACATTCTTGGGGATTTTGCCTCTTCGGATGAGATATGGAGGTCCCAGAGAAGCGCTCATGCATGCTTTGATCAGAAAAAACTATGGTTGTACGCACTTTATTGTAGGACGGGATCATGCTGGTGTGGGAAATTTTTACGCGCCCCTAGCTGCGCAGAAAATATTTGATAAATTTTCAAAAGATGAACTAGGGATAGAAATCATGAAACTAGAAGAAGTAGTGTACTGCAAATCAAAAAATGAACATTGTTTTATCAGCGATTGTGCGGAAGATGATAAAATGCCTTTTAGCGGAACAAAACTCAGGGATTATATGCGTGACAAACAACAGCCACCAGAATATCTGATCCGGCCCGAAGTGTATTTTGTTCTTGCAAATACGAAAAGCTCACTTGTGGATCATATGTATAAGAAAAATCAACACCAAAAGGGATTTGTACTTTGGTTCACAGGACTTTCTGCTTCAGGAAAAAGCACTATAGCTAATAGAGTTTATGAAGAGCTTAAAAACAGGGGAATGTCTCTGGAGAGGCTAGATGGAGACGTTGTGAGAGAAACTTTGACACAAGACCTAGGGTTTTCTCGTGAAGACCGAGATGAGAATATCAGACGGGTCGGGTTTGTGGCCAAGCTCATGAGCCGAAACGGCACAGGCGTAATCGCGTCTTTTATATCGCCATACAAACGTGAAAGAGAGGAGCTCAAAAAAAATATAGAAAATTTTATAGAGATTTTTATAGATACTCCTTTGGAAATATGTGAAAAACGAGACCCAAAGGGCCTATACAAAAAAGCTCGCGCAGGCGAGATTAAGATGTTCACAGGAATATCTGATCCATATGAAGCGCCAGTTGATCCAGATATTTATATCAATGAAGATGATGGGGAAGTGGAAGAGAAAGCTCAAAAAGTGATTAAGTATTTGGAAGAGAAAAATTTGATAAAATAATTTTTATTTGTATAAAAAGAAAAGGCGATATCCAGCACGGGTATCGCCTTTTTTGTTCGTTTGAAATGTACAAAGTTTACTCCACAAAGACAGGAGTCCCGTTAAAGAACAAGTTGTTCCCGTTGGAACTGGAGTCATTCAGGTTGCCGTTGAATTTCCAGTAGCCTTGCAGGTTGTCCTCGGAGCCAGTCAATTCATTATGGAGGTTGTCGGCAATCTCTGCGTTTGTCCTGATGTCATTCCAGATCCTGACGTCATCAATGACTCCGTCAAAAAGATATGTATGTGGCGCTTCATATCCTATTTGAAATGGCTCTCCGCTATTAAAAATTGATGTTATGGTTCCTGTGTCAGACCCAGCAAAAGCTCCATCCACATAAAATGTAGCAGTTGATGTGGAAGCAACCCAAGAAACAGCAACGTGATACCAAACTCCAACAGAAATACCTAGGGAGGTATAACTATGCAAATAGTCGGCATTGTCACTACCAGCTATTCCGTTTTTGCTCAATGCAATTCCCAGATAATCAAACTCCCTAAGATAGTAGAAATAGTATGAGTAATTATCAGAAACTCCCCATTTGTTGACTATGGGGTGAACATCAACTCCGCTGGCACTTTCAAGTTTGATCCAGGCCTCGATAGTGAAGTCACCCGTGATATCCAGACCATTTTGCGACGCATCAGAGATATAAGCGTAGTTGCTGAAGGATTTTTCTATATCAAGGGCTTGGTTTGGAAGTTCAGGGACGGGCGTGTAGACACAAACGCACAGAGAACATATATAGCCAGTACCCATTGAAGAGCAATCGCTGTTTGTCTCGCATTCTTCTCCTTCTTCTATGATGCTATTGCCACAAACCGGGTCAGGTCGTAAGTCGTCAATCTGTTGTTGTAAGTCAGCAATCTGCTGTTGCTGGAGATCAATCTGTTCTTGCTGACTGGCGTTCTGGTTCCGAAGAGAAGAAGCTTCTTCCCATAATTCCTGAAACGGCTTGCCTTGCGCGAAAACATAATACGGCGAAAAAGTGAAAAGAACAATAATGAAAGAAATAAATGTTTTCATTTTCCTTCTCCTTTTTTCTTGGTAGGTTTTTTTGAGTTTTTACTAAAAAGAATTGTTTTTAATTTCCCTCCTTTCTTTTTATTTATTTTATTGTCAAATCGAAAATTCCGTTTTGAAGTGCAACTTTTATCCGTTAGGATAAAAGTATATGACAAGGA
>Ga0066639_10000436_pt1 | contig 36240 bp, 33 predicted proteins | sample CryGeyCG2114_010_2_FD_59504 | JGI IMG/M metagenome (GOLD analysis project Ga0066639, IMG submission 59504) | Groundwater microbial communities from aquifer - Crystal Geyser CG10_big_fil_rev_8/21/14_0.10 | ecosystem: Environmental > Aquatic > Deep subsurface > Groundwater | place: USA: Utah...
ATCTCGGCAAGCCCTGCCGCTAAAATATTCTTGGCGCCGACTAAATCGGCATGATTTTCAAAGGGAGCTATACCAGTCTCTTTTGACATCGGCAGGACTCACCTTTATTTCTATATCTGATTTAACACCAAAAAGCTCTTGTTTATTACTCCTATTGACCTTTAAGGAACAATAAATTATTAATAGTTAATAACTTGAGGTTTTTTTTTAACTGTCATTTTTTTGGGGTGGGTAATTTTCTTTATAATATTTTAATGTTAAAATGTTATTATTTCATAAATAAAATTTATTTAGGTGATAATTATGTTTAATAACGTTGATAATTCCAGTACAACAAATGACTCTTTTTTAAAGAGTCAAGTTTTAGCAAGAGCAGGCTTTCTAGCTTCAATACCTTCCTCTACGATTACAAGTGCAGTAAATATGATAGTTGGAGTAGGTGCTGGTTTTGCAACTATTGTTACTGGAGGAAAGTGCTCATCGTCATTCAGACTGGCAATGGACAGTTTAGATAATTCACAAAAAACTGTTTCTGTACTCTACATGAATTTTTTAAAAACTTTGAATCCACAAGCACGATTCGTTAATCATAGTAAAGCTTTTATTACAGCTGATGGAGATGGATTTATTACCAATCAAATTAGTACAGCCTTAAAGGCCTTGGCTCTCAATTATCTTAGTTCAGAAAATGTTTTTAAACGACATATTGCTTCAAGACTAACTTATGCTTTACTAGCTATTTCTTCAGTGGTCACTCGAGTTGCGGACGGCATTATTGGTAGTGTAGCAGCTGTATTATCTTTATTAACCCTTGGAAAAGTAGAATCTATGAATAATTTGGCATATAGAGGATTGCAAATACCTGGAATTATAAAGGATCTTTTCTATTGCGCTGCTAAGATTATTAATCCATGGACTGGAAACCAACAACTCTTTATCCAGCAATATCCTTCTACAATAGGAGAGTAGAGAAATACTTCATTGAAGTGAGCAAGGCTGATAAACTTCTTTCATTTCTTCCAGCTTAAGGTCTTGTTCATTCATACAAAGGCTGCCTGTCGCATATGCCAAACTAACAAGGGAGCTATACCAGTCTCTTTTGGCATCGGCAAGGCGCGATCTTGCATCTTGTAAAGAGCTTTGAGCAGATAGAACATCTAGTATGGTTCCTGTTCCTACTTTGTAGTTGCTAAGGGCTATGTTGAACTGTTCTTGGGCTGAGCATAAATAGTCTTCAGAGTCCTGTAAATTATCTACCGATGTTGTGACATTAAAATGAGAATCCGACACTTCTTTTATAAGGGTAAGTTCTTTTTCCATTAAACTTGCTTGTGATTTTTCCAGGTTGGACTTAGCGACTCTTTCTCCATTCTTATAAAAAAATCCTTTAAACAAGGGAATATTAAGGGATACTTGTGCTGTAAAATTATAGTCTTCCTGCCCCCCTAGACTATAATAGGTGCTTCCCACACTTGCATAGCCATCAATAGTAGGTCTTCCTTCTGCTTTTGCAAGGCGAACCTTTGCTTCTTTTGCTTTTACATCAGCTTTGGCGGCAAGAAAGTCTTGTCTGTTTTTTTGAGCCTTTTCAATAAGGGCATGGACACTTTCCAAGCAGATATTTGTATCGGTTTTAGAAGGCAGCTCCTCCACTTTAAAATGCACATTCGAGGGGATTCCTATATTTTTAGCAAGCTCTGTAAAAGAAGTTTCTACATCTCGTTTTGAATTGGTAACATTGATTTTAGCCTGCAAGTATTTGCTTCTTGCTTGAGCAACATCGCCTAGTGCAGCTAGCCCTAAATCAAAGCGCTGTCTTGCTGCGTCTAAAGAAGCTTGGGCATTTTCTAAGTCAGCCTCTTTTGCGAGCAGTTCTTCTTTTTGAAAAACATATCTGTAATAATCATCAATGATCATTTGCATGACATTTTGTATCTCTTGATTATGCAAATAATCAGCATAGTAAAGAGCTTGTTTGGCATTTTCTGAGGTATTTTTTCTCTTGCCAAAATCAAAAATTGTATAATTTACATTTAGTAAAGGGTCAATGGTAGTCAGGTAGTAGGGAATAATTGCGGCGACATCAAAAAAGTTTCCTCTTACTCTTGTGTACGATGCGGTGATATCAAATTCTGGCAAGTAATCGCTTAATGTTTGCGCATAGTTAGCAGCAGCAGCTCTTGCTTCAAACCAGCTCTGTTTTGTTTCTGGGTTGTTTTGCAAACCAATGTCAATAAGCTCAGCTAAGGTGAGCTTTTCGCTACTGAAATTTTTAGGGACAACTGTCTGACAATACTGTGAAGAAATAAGTGTGTTTTTTTTAAGGGGAGTCCAAGTTGAATTAGAAGTTTGTGGTGCCAGACAGTACGGATCGTTAATATACGTAGTACACTGGATACAAAAAAAAGATAGTCCAACAATAAAAAGTTGGCAATATCTTCTCACACTTTCCTCCCAGCTTAAAGGCTTTTACCTCAGAGCTCTTTTTAAGAAGGATTAGTTTTTGGAGTCAAGTTTTTTCTGAATAAGCTCATTGACAATGTCAGGTGACGCTTTACCTTTGGTAAGTTTCATGATCTGCCCTACTAAAAAGGCTAGAGCTTTTTTCTTGCCTGCAAGATAGTCTTCTATAGACTGTGGGTTATCTTGGAGAACTTTTTCTACTAAAGGTTCAATAGCAGATGCATCACTTAGCGGTTGATAATCAGGGTTGTTCTTAACAATGTCTACTGGATCCATACCAGGGGTTTGCACCATGTCATCCGCTACTTGTTTAGCAATTCTGCCTGTTATTTTCCCTTCATCAATCATTTTGACCAAGTTAGCCAAATGTACTGCAGGGATGTCGATAGAAGACAGAGTATGACCAAGCTCTTTTAAGCGGCCTGGAAATTCAACAGTGATCCAATTACACAAAGCTTTAGTGTTATTAGAATAGGTGAGCGCCTCTTCAAAATAATCAGCCGTTTGTTTATCTAAAATCAAATTTGTTGCTGCATATTCAGACAAACCCAATTGTTCAACATATCTAGCAAATCTTTGTTGAGGAAGCTCTGGTAAAGTAGCTTTGACTGTATCTAAGAATTCTTGTGTAAGAACAATAGGAGGTAGATCAGGTTCAGGAAAATATCTGTAATCTTCAGCTCTTTCCTTCATCCTCATGAGCTCTGTCTGTTTCGTGTTGGGATTGAACCTATATGTTCCCGGTATGACAACGTTATCTGGTTCATCGCTTTCATATTCTTCATAAAGTCGGATTTGTCTTTCAATTTCTGCATTGATGGCCATTTCTAGAAAAGTAAACGAATTCATGTTTTTGATTTCTGTTTTATTTCTAAGTTTTTTTTCCCCAACAGGTCTTACAGAAATGTTGGCATCTACTCTTAAAGAACCCTGTTCCATGTTGCAGTCTGATGCATCGATATACTCTAAGATAGCTTTTAATGTTTTTACATAGGCTATGGCTTCTTTTGCGCTTGTCATGCAAGGGGTTGATACAATTTCAATAAGAGCAGTACCAGCCCTGTTATAGTCAACGCCCGCAAAACTGCTAAAGTGTTTCAGCATGCCGGCGTCATCTTCTAAGTGGGCTCTATCAATTTGAAATTCTTTTTTCTCATCCTCAACAGTTATTGTTACTGTTCCACCTCTAACAATAGGATGTTCAAATTGGGTAATTTGAAAATTTCTGGGGCTGTCTGGATAAAAGTAAGATTTTCTATCAAATTTACTGAATTTTTCTACCGACGCATTGACAGCAAAGCCAAACTGAGCTGCTTTTTTAATGGCTTCTCGATTAACGACAGGGAGCGCTCCAGGCTGTCCCGTATCTACTACTGTTATGTTCGTGTTAGGATCATCTCCAAATCTATTAGGAGCTGAGCTAAAAAGTTTTGTGATGGTGTTTAATTGAACGTGTACTTCAAGGCCAATTACTGCTTCCCAGTTCTTCATTTTAAAACTCCTTATCGAAAAGAGGGGGGATTTTACTGCTAAACTTAGTAGCTTGTTCGTAGGCGTGGGCATAAGAAACGACAGGTGCATCGTGAAGTTGAGGACCTAAGAACTGCAATCCAAATGGTTTGTTGTCTTTGTCAAAACCAGATGGGACGCTAATAGCTGGAAGACCAGCCAAGTTTGCTGAAATGGTAAAAATATCCTGTAAATACATCCCAATAGGATCTTGGAAAGTGCCTAACTTGAAAGAAGTAATGGGAGCTGTGGGCATACAGATGCAATCACAGTTACTAAATGCTGCATCAAAAGACTGAATGACTAATGTTCTTACTTTTTGCGCCTTTTTATAAAAAGCTTCTTGAAAGCCAGAAGATAACACATATGTTCCCAGTAAGATTCTTTTTTTCACTTCATAGCCAAATCCCTGGTCTCGAGAAAGGTCATATACCTCTTCTAAGTTCTTAGCATCTTTTGATCTGACTCCATAGCGGATGCCATCAAATCTGGCTAGGTTAGTAGATGCTTCTGCAGTAGCTAAAATATAATAAACGGCAATAGAAGACTTTAAGATATCTAAGTTCACGTCAATTATGTTTGCTCCCAGCGATTTCATCGTTTCTATGGACTGGACAAAGTTGTCATGAGCCTCTTTGTTCAAACTTTCTAAAAAATGCCATGGAACCCCAACAGTAATTTCAGATAAATCTTCTCTTAAGTTTTCAATATAACTTTCAGCCGGAAACTCTAAGCTCATAGCATCATGGGGGCAATGCTTTCCTAAAACTTCCATAGTAAGACCAATATCTTTAACATTCGTTGCAATAGGCCCAATTTGATCTAGTGAAGAGCCAAAGGCAACCAAGCCATATCGAGATACTCTTCCATAAGTTGGCTTAAAACCGACAACGCCGCAAAAAGCAGAAGGCTGTCTAATAGATCCTCCTGTATCAGAGCCAGTTGCAATCAAGGAGATTCTAGAGGCTACAGCTGAGGCAGACCCTCCAGATGATCCTCCTGGAGTACAGTCTAAGTTCCAGGGATTGTAACTGGGGTAAAAAGAAGAGTTCTCATTAGAAGATCCCATAGCAAATTCATCTAAATTAGTTTTTCCCACTAAAATAGCATCTTGCTCTTCTAAAAGTTTTACAGCTGTTGCTGAAAAAGGAGCTTTGTAATTAGTCAAAAATTGAGAAGCGCAGGTAGTTATTTCTTTTTCGATATGCGTATTGTCTTTGATAGCAATCGGAACACCGGCCAGCCTTCCCATTGGTTTGTTTTCTGCATTTTTTTGATCGAGCTCTTTCGCCTTTTGCATAGCTCTTTCCGATAAGACAGTTAAAAAAGCTCCCAGTTTTTTATTATTTTTTTCTATGCGTTTTAAAAAATACTCAGTGATTTCTGTAGCTTTTACTTTCTTATCCAAAAAAAGGTTTCTAAGCTCGTATGCTGAAAGTTTATATAGATCCATGTCGTTTTAGTCCTGCATTATGGGAGGGGTTCTGATCATGCCACCTATTTGATCTGGGGCATTTTCAAGTAAAGTTTCACGGGAAAGCAACTCTCCCACTACATCGTCTCGGACGACATTTTCATTTTGAACTTGAGAGACGTGGTTGCAACATGCAACATCTTTTGTGTCTATGGAGTCAAGCTGATCGATGTACTCAACTATTTTCTGTAGGCTCTCTAATAGGTCTTTTTTTTCCTCGTCCTTCAGTTGAATTCGGGCAAGTTTCTGTAAGTCTTCTAAGTTCTGATAGTTAAATTTTTCCATGAAAAGCCTCTAAGTCAACGAGAATCTTACCACCTAAAATGGCTCACGTCAATGAGATTCTCTTTTATCTAGCTTAAAAAAAGCAATGACAAGGAATAATAAATTTTTTAAGATGAAGAAAAGAGAGATTTAGATCTAAATTTGGGGGATATAACGTAATGAAATTTATTCGCTTTCTCGTTTTATTATTAATTATTATAGGCGCTTTGAACTGGGGTCTTTGGGGCTTTTTTCAATATGATCTAATAGCAGATCTTTTTGGAGGACCCTCTTCAGGATTATCGCGTTTTATTTATGCTCTGGTCGGACTTGCTGGTTTGTATGGCATTAGCTTTTTTGGATGCTCATCTCTTTACAAAGGTAGATGTTCAACAGGAGGAAACTCAGGCGGCGGTCAAGGCCCTGGTCCACAATAAACTTACAATAAGTGCAGAAAAGAGATATACTCTTTTTTGCACTTAAAATCATGTATAATAATGCGAGTTCTCGTAACTGGATCTACCGGATTTATCGGAAAAAACTTTTGCAAGTATTTGCAAGAAAGCGGAATAGATGTCCTTCACTTGTCAAGAAAGCCGTCAAAGAGTTCAAACACTATCTTTTGGAATCCTGAAAAAGAAGTTTTAGATCAGCAAAATATTGATCACATAGATGTTGTTGTTCACTTAGCGGGAGAAAGTGTTGCAGGCTTGTGGACGAAAAAGAAAAAGGAAAAGATCTATCGTTCAAGAGTTCATGGGACCAAGTTTCTAGCTGAGTCACTTAAAAGGGTTCAGCATCCTCCTAAAGCTTTTGTCTGTGCTTCGGCAATAGGTCTTTATGGATCTAGAAAAGAAGAAGTTTTAGAGGAAAGCAGCAGTCCCGGTGCAGGTTTTTTATCCACTGTTACCTATGAGTGGGAAAAAGCCGCAGAAGTTTTAAACAATCTTTCTAGAATAGTTCACTTTCGCTTTGGCCTTGTTTTAGGAAAAGATGGCGGACTACTTCCTAAAATGGCTCTAGCATATAAGTTCGGATTAGGAGGTAAAATAGGCAGCGGAGAACAATTTCTTAGTTGGGTGTCCGTTGATGATGTCTGCAAAATGCTATTTTTAGCTATAACAAAAGAAGATATGCAAGGGCCATTCAACGCTGTCAGTCCTCAACCCATACAGCAAAAAGAGTTTGGGAAAACTCTTGCAGAAGTGCTAGGGAAACCTTTTTGTTTTCATATGCCTTCTTTTTTGTTAAAGTTGTTCTTAGGAAATCAAGCTAAAGAAATGCTTTTAGCGTCTACTAGGGTTGTTCCGAAAAGATTATTCGAAATGGGATATCAGTTTCTCGATCAAGACCTTAGAAAAACTTTTCTCAAGTATGTTAAAAAACGTAGTAAGAGGTAAATATGACATCAAAATTTGGTTTTAATCCTTGGGTTACCATCTGGACGCAGCCAAAAAAGACTATCAGAGCTATTGTTAACAAGGATCCAAGATACCATTTTTTTTATCTAGCAACTATTTATGCCCTACAAACGATCTTGTTTTTAGCCAATAACTGGCAGCTAGGACAGGTATACAGCGTGGTATTAATAGTATTTGCTGCCATAGTTGTTTCTCCTTTTTTTGGAGCAGTCTTTCTTTATTTCAATTCTTGGGTTCTGCACTTTACAGGTAAATGGCTAAAAGGGAATGCTCCTTTTTTACATGTAAGAGCTGCTCTTTCCTGGTCTAAGGTGCCGCTTATTATCAGCTTGCTGATGTGGTTTGTTCTCTTAGTTTTTTCTTCGGATATTATACTAAGCAAAGGAGAAGGGGCAATCACAACCCTTTTCATTAATTTAATCAGCTTAATAGCAGGGATTTGGTCTTTTGTTATTTTAGTACAGAGCGTGCAGGAAGTGCAGGGGTTTACTATAGCTAGATCAATTGGAAATGTAATTTTAGCTTTTATTATATCTTACATTTTAATTTTTCTATTTAGTAATGTTTTTTACTATTTTGTTTCGTTAATTAAACAATAATGGGTTGTTTAATTAATTATTACATTGTATCCTTAACCTAGGGGTGTGAACTTAGGTGAGGGGGAGATGTTTAATAAGAGTCCGTGGTTTTCTATATGGATTCATCCTAAAGAAACCATAGAGTCAATTGTCTCTGTTAATCCGAACCATAGACTATGGCCTTTAGCCACAGTCTATGGTTTCAGTTCACTCATGAACCTAGCTCAAGTCTATGCACCTGGTTATCAGTTTAATCTACTTACTATACTTATAGCATCTATAGTTTTGGCTCCTTTTTGGGGATATTTTCTTTATGGAGTCTCTTCGTTTTTAATAGCAAAAACAGGAAGGTGGCTAAATGGCTCTGCCTCTTTCATCCAAGTAAGAGCTGTTGCTATTTGGGCAAGTGTTCCGTTTATCATTAATGTCCTATGCTGGGTAGTTATGATAATCGTCTTTGGAGAAGGACTGTTTAAAGATTTTCCAGGAGGGAATATTTTGTCTTCTCTGCAAATGAATATTGTTTTAACGGTAATGCTGATCAAACTGGGGATGACAATCTGGGCGCTCGTTATTTACTTACAAGGACTTACTGTAGTTCATAAATTTTCAATAGCTAAATCTATGCTCAATGTCGTAATTGTTGCATTCATAATTTTTGTAATATTGCTGATTTTATGGATTGCTATTGTTAATACATGCGGTCACTTCTTTGATGTACCGCTAATAACATGGAATTTTTAAAAAGGGGAGGAGGTTATGAATCAACAAAAAACGATAAAAAATAGCTCTATAACAACGATTATTTTCAGTGCGCTATTACTTATTCTATCAATTTTCAAAACATACAGTTTGCAGGCTAGCGAAGAAAGTAGCACATGGAGAGAGTACCACTCCATCAATGGAAACTGTAAGATTGCGTTTCCGGATATTCCTAAGCACATGAAAGAGAAGTTTTTACTACCTCAATCAAAAGCCATGGTTACTTATGACGCATATATTTCAGCTATAAAGCCTCAAACAGTTTACATGATGCTCATTGCTGTGTATCCACATAAAATTAAAGCCTCGCAAGAAGAGATGTCCATTGAAAGTTTTATCAGCGGTCTAGTCCAAAGGGGAGGGAAACTTATTTTTGCCAATTCAATTAATACAAAAAAAGCAACGGCAATGGAATTTTTCATTCAAAATGAAAACGTATTTTTCAAAGGAATAGCCATGATGAAAAATAATAAATTATATTTGATTGCTGTAGAAAGTATTGACGATCAGTATGAGGATGGCCTTTATCATCATTTCGTAGAGTCATTTTCCTTTCTTTAGCAGTGGGGGGTCATAATTTTGGCCCACCATCCTTAGAAACTCTTTTTCCTGACTTTCAGGTGAAAGGCTATGAACTATGGTAGTGCTGAGGGCATTTTCCTTTTTCTGCACACATAAATGGTTGTTGGCAAAGCGGGCTACTTGCACAAAGTGGGTTACACAAATAACTTGCTGGTAGTCTGCTAGTTTTTTTAAATTTTCTCCGATGATCAAGGCGCTTTGACCTCCTACGTTGGAATCTATTTCATCAAAGATAATCGTATGAGGATCGTCTTTTTTTGCTAGAACAGTCTTGATAGCCAACATGACTCGAGAAAGTTCGCCTCCACTTGCTGAATAAGTAATTGGTTGGGGGTCGATCCCTCTGTTTGCGCTAAATAAAAGAGATATTTTTTCCTCACCAAAGGAGCTGCGGTGAATTTTTTCTAAATGAACTTCAAAAGAGGCATTAGTAAGATTCAGCTTTTTTAACACTTCAGATACTTTTTGTTGAAAAACTATCGCAGCTTCTTTTCGCTTACTGGAAAGCAATGCTCCTAGGTTGTCTAATTCAGCTTTGAGAGAGTCTTTTTTTCTTTCGCAAGAAAGCAGCAAATGGTCACTTTCCTCTAAAAAATCAATTTTCTTCTGGGCTTGTTGTAAATATCGGGAGATATCTTCGCAAGAAGGGCCAAACTGTTTTTTCAGGCTATCAATTTCTTTTAACCTCTCTTCTACTTGGGTAAGCCTTTGAGGGTCGATGTCTAGGGAAGATTTATAAGATCTAATTTGATAAGAAAGTTCTTCTAACTCAACTACAGCAGCATCAAGATGAGGTAGCATCCCTTCACAGGTTGTATCCATTTTATGCAAGAGGTCGAGATCTTTTTTTAAAGTTTTTAAAGAAAGTAAAATAGCTGGGGATTGTTCTATCAATACATGGTTAATGTTTTCAGAAATTTGCAAGCGCTCTTTAGCAGTCGTCAGCAAAGTGAGTTCCTGTTCAAGCGCTGCTTCCTCTTCTTCTTGAAACTTCATGCTTTCTATACTGCTAACGTCTTCTCTTAATTGAGAGACTTCTGCATTTGCTTGTTCTTTTTTATGCAGTAAGCAATCGATTTCTTTTGAAAGGGTGCTTACTTGGGTAAAACAGGTAGAGAACTGCTCTTGCAGTGTTGTTAAAGAGGCATAGGAGTCTAGTATTTTTCTAGCAAAACTTTCCTCTTGTAAACAACTTGCTTGGTTTTGCGATACATATTCTGTCAGATAATTCGCATTTTCTTTCAGCTTTGTCAGTGGAATGGTTTGGTCATTAAGAAAAGTTCTTGATCTTCCGCTAGCAAGTATTTCTCTTCTAATTGTGAAAGTATCACTTTCATTGGTAAATTCCTTAAAAAGAAAGGCGGTTTTGCTATTTGATTGAAATTCACATTCCACCCAAGCCACAGACGCTCCTTTTCGGATCATGTCTGGGCTGGCTTTGGCACCGGTGGCTAAATCAATAGCCTTTAAAATAACACTTTTTCCAGATCCGGATTCTCCTGTGATAATATTCAGCCCCTCTGTAAAAGAGATCTCAAGAAAATCAATTGTTATAAAATTTTTGATAACAAGGTTTAAAAGCATTATTTCAGCTCATTTAAAATGTCTTCTGTTGTCTTAAAGTGGGCCTTTGAATACTCAGAAAGTTTGCCGGCTCCAAACTTTTGCACAATTTCCTTGCCTGTTTTAAGTACTAACTTGGAAGCTCCTTTAGGAAGATTGATACCAAGTTTTTCTGACAATACTTGGAGTTGTTTTAAAAAAGTAGCCCTTGCAACGATGGAGGCTGCAGCTACAACTACATCAGACTCAGCGCGGTGCTGCTGTGTTAAATCGACTTCAATGTTTTTTTTCTTTAAAGCATTCTCTACCACATACTCACTGGCAAATTGGTCGATAATTACCTTTTTACAACTTGATTTTTGTACTAAATTGCCAATAGCTGTTGCATGTGCCCAGCCGAGCAGAAAGTTCAAGTTTTTCATTTTCTGGTACAAATCATTGTACTTTAAGGGAGAGATGCAAATGACATCATGTGTAAAAGACTTTTCGAGCTCTTTTGCTATTTTCAAGACCGTCTGATCTGACATACGTTTACTGTCTCGTATGTTTAATGAGATAAGTTTTTGTATATCGTCCTTATCAGCATAAAAAGCGCAAGTGCAAAGAGGACCGAAAAAATCTCCCTTGCCAGCTTCATCAACACCAATTCTTGGAGTTAAGTCAGCTGTAGCTGTGGGGTGGGTAAAGGTAAATTCTTTTAAAATCTCTGGTTCTAAGTAAAACTCTATAAAAGCTGCCATATCTTTACCTTGAACTGTCAAAGATCCTGACTTGTATAAGTTACAGCTTACCCCCTTTTTTTTAGCGGCAAAAATAGTATAAGGGGGGATAGTAATTTCAAAACCTTGTTGCAGTAAGTCGTTTTTTAATTTTTCTGCGAGCTTAAGGTCAATTTTTGTAGAAAAACAATTCATAGATTTTATCTAATTTCATTAAAATTGCATGATATCTTATAAAGCTATAAGATGTCAGGTTAAAATTATAGAGGAATCATGGCCGAAGAAGACACACAAAAACTTGGTAGTTTGTTTCGCACAAAACGAGAGGAGATGAACTTAACTTTAAAAGAAGTAGAAAATGCTACATCTATCCGAATGATGTACCTGCAATCGATTGAAGAGGGAAAAGCACAGCAGGTGCTGTCACCTGTTTATTCATTGGGGTTCATCAGACAATATGCTTCTTTTTTAGGATTTAACCCAGATCAGCTGCTAAAAGATTATCCAGAAGCTTTTAAGATAAAAAAAGAAAAGCAGGAATTTGACTATGGTATAGGAACACTGGAATCAAGAAATATGCAAGGAGCTAAAAAGGGAGTCTTGCCCAATCTTATTTGGGGAGGAGCTGTAGTTGTTATTCTTATGGCAGCTTGGTACTTTGCTAAGTTTTTAGGTGTTTTCTAGTGCGTATTTTCTGTATCGGACTTTTTATGGGGATTGCAGATCTGCTCCCCGGGATTTCTGGAGGGACAGTTGCTTTTTTAACAAATATTTATGAGCGTTGGCTAAGTGCTATTAAAAGTATTCAACCGCGGTATTTGTTAAAGCTACAGTTTCGAACATTCATCAAAAAAATTAACTGGCGCTTTTTATTCCCTCTGTTGGCTGGCATCATTGTTGCAATATTCTTATTTTCTCAAATTATCCACTTTATTTTGGAACACTCCACGTATAAAAAATATTTTATTTATTTTTTTGCCAGTTTGATTTTTATATCGATTATATCTATTGCTAGGACAATTCCTAAAAAAAATCCGATCAATTGGGTATTTTTTCTATGTGGAGCTGCCATTTCGTATCTAATCTATCAAGGTCTTATTTCTTATCCGATGCAAAGCAATTACTTTTACCTTTTTCTTGCAGGCTTGCTGGGCGTTTTTGCTATGCTTCTTCCGGGAATTTCAGGAAGTAGCGTATTAGTTCTTCTTGGCCTTTACCAAACGATCATCTTCCACGTTAAGAATTTTTTTGATAGCATTGTTCGACAAACGCTGCCACTTCAATCGATGTTGTTTTTAGGAAGTTTTACATTAGGCATTTTGCTTGGCTTAATGGTTTTTTCAAGATTAGTTTTATATCTTTATAAAAACTATCAGCATGCGACAAATAGTTTACTATTGGGTTTAATGCTTGGCTCAATTAATGGATTATTTTTACTTTAATAGTGAATTAGATTTGGCGTGTTAATTTTTTTTATTAATTGTAATAAAAAACAATTGATTCCTTGCATAGAAAAAGTGTAATCTTTCAAAATGCAGGGTTTAATTAATTGGTAGATTATGACAGCAAGTATTGAAACATTTGGAGACTTTACTTTAGTCAAAGAGCTTGGGAAAGGAGCTTTTGGTAGTGTGTATCTCGCACAACATCGCTTTACAAAACAAGAATATGTTTTAAAAATTCTTCCCGAAAACCTTTCCAATGATCCTGAATTTATTGAAAAATTTGAAAAAAATATTGGGACAATTGCCCGTCTAAACCATCCATCCATAGTTAAGGTTCATAATGTTTCTGCCTTTGACGGCAAATATTTCCTTGTAATGGACAAAGTAATTGATCTAGAAAAAGAATATGTAACATTAGATGCCTATCTGCAATCTAAAAACTTTGACCTGGCTGAAAAGGAAGTGGAAACTATTTTAAGCCAGCTTGCTTCCGCATTAGACTATGCACATCAATTTCCTTTTGAGGAAGGATATCTTTTTCACGGCGGAATAAAGCTTACCAACATTTTAATAAACCAAACTGACAAAAATTTAAGAGCTTATCTTTCAGATTTTGGTTTGAATCGCTTTATAGGAGAAAAGACAATATTTAGCGAATTAGCAGGTAAAATGGCAGAGGCTTTAAGCGATAGTGAATCAGAGGAAAAAACTCTACAAAGTTATTTGTCTAACTTTGCGTTTTTATCACCGGAACAAAAAATATATGCTGATAGAGAAAAATGTGATGCTAAAGTAGATACCTATGCTTTTGGCGTCTTGGCATACTATTTAATTGCCGGTGGCTTTCCTGAAGGAGTTTTTGAAATGCCTTCGAAAGTAAAACCTGAGTTTGAACAAAACTGGGATGAGTTAATTAAAGTTCTTTTACAGTCCAAACCTAGTAAAAGACCTCTTCATTTAACAAAGGCTTTAGATAAATATCTATCAACTACTACTGACTCTTGGAGTGAACTAGAACAGGCAGTAGAGTGTAAAATGCAGCTTTCTTTTCCTTTTCCAAAAGATAAAGATAAGTCGGAAGCTGAGGTTCCTTTCACACCGACAGAAGAAAGCCCTGACTTGAAGCCGGTGTTGAAGCCCCAGGAAATTGAAAGACCAGTATATGAGCCTGATCCAGGAGCCATTTTTCAAAGAGAAATGCAAGTATCTCGTTATGAGCCTAAAAAAGTAGAGATAAGTGAAGTAGATCCTATTCTAACTGAAATGGTTATTATCCCAGGGGGAACTTATTCAAGAGGTTGTCAAAATGGGGCTAGGGACGAGATGCCACGTCATTCTATTACTGTAAATAGTTACGCTATCGATATTCATCCAGTAACAAACGAACAGTTTGTCCGCTTTTTACAGGCAATGGGGGGAGAAAAGGATGGCAATAATAACGACATCATCAGGTTAAGAGATTCAAGGATAAAAAGAAGCGGCGGTAAACTCATCATCGAATCAGGTTACAGTAAACATCCGGTAGTAGGCGTTACTTGGTATGGTGCTGTTGCTTATGCAAAGTGGGTAGGAAAAAGACTTCCGACAGAGGCTGAGTGGGAAATAGCTGCTTCTAGCGGAAATGACTACACATATCCAACAGGAGACGAGATAGAGAGATCTCAAGCCAACTACTTCAGCTCAGATACAACTAATGTAATGAGCTATCCTCCAAATGAGTTTGGTTTATATGACATTGCCGGTAATGTTTACGAGTGGTGTCAAGACTGGTATGCTTATAATTTTTATGAAACTTCTCAACAAGAACCTGAAAGCCCCATTGGTCCTCCTCAAGGTGTATATCGGGTGTTGCGAGGTGGCTGTTGGAAATCTTTAAAGGAAGATTTGAGAATATCTCATAGACATCGTAATAATCCTGGAACAGTTAATGGAACCTATGGCTTCCGCTGTGCTGCAGATGCTTCTTCCTAATTTTAAGGTTATTTATGAAACTTTTACTTTGTAAGCCTAGAGGCTTTTGCGCCGGCGTAGAAAGGGCTATTGATACTGTGAAGAAAGCTTTAGAGCTTTGGGGTGCGCCTATTTATGTTAAACATGAAATTGTTCATAACAAGCATGTAGTTGATGATTTAAAGTCTAAAGGGGCTATTTTTATAGAAAATATTGCTGATGTACCCGAAGGGGAAAGGCTTATTTATTCGGCACATGGCGTTTCTCCGGCAATCAGGGAAGAGGCAAAAAAAAGAAACTTAATTGAAATTGATGCTACCTGTGGTCTTGTTACAAAAGTTCATTCTGCTGCAAAAAGATATGCACAAAAAGGTTATCAAATTGTCTTGATTGGGCATAAAAACCATGTTGAGGTGGTCGGCACTGCAGGTGAGGCTCCGGAAGTTACAACAATAGTAGAATCAACATACGATGTGCAAAAACTTACCTTTACACAAGACCAAAAGCTATTTTATCTTACACAAACAACGTTAAGCTTAGATGATATAAAGGAAATCGTCGAGGCGTTAGAAGAAAAATATCCGGCTATAGAAACTCTTCCCAGCTCTTCTATTTGTTATGCAACTACTAATAGACAGCTTGCTTTACGGGAAATTACCAGTGATGTTGATATTGTTCTAGTGGTGGGCGATCCTACTAGCTCTAATTCAAACAGATTGAAAGAGGCTGCCATGAATCGGAACGTTCCTTCTTTTCTTATTAATGATGAAAGTGAAATTAACCCTGCTTGGTTAGAAAGTGTGTCTACTATAGGCATGACTGCAGGAGCATCTACTCCTGAAGCAGTCGTTCAAAGATGTATTGCAAAACTAAAAGAGTTTGGAGTTAATGAGGTAGAGGAGATTGTTTACAAAAAAGAAGATGTTTTCTTTCAACTTCCTAAACCTGTTTTAACTAATTTTTAGCTATTTTTTTAGTTCAATAATGCTCGAAAGCAGCTTCTTGGAAAAGGGGTGTTGAGGGGAGGTAAAAAGAGCATGAGCTGTATTTACTTCTACTATTTTTCCCTGACTCATGACAGCAATTCTATCAGATAGATATTTTACGACCGCTAAATCATGTGCAATGAAAATAAAAGTTAATTTCAGTTGCTTTTGCAAGGAAAGCAGAAGATGTATGATTTGCGCTTGAACAGAGACATCTAAAGCAGAAATAGCTTCATCAAAAATAATGCACTTAGGCTTTAAGGAAATAGCTCTTGCAATGGCTATTCGCTGCAGCTGTCCTCCGCTTAATTGGGTAGGGGTTAAAGATGCTAAACTTTTAGGTAGGCCAACAAGTCCTATTAAATGAAAAATTTCCTTGGAGAGATCCTTTTTAGGAAATTTATGGAGGAGTAATGGTTCAGCCAAAATGTCGTAAATTGTCATCTTAGGGTTAAAAGAAGAGTAAGGGTCTTGAAAAACCATTTGAATAAAGGTGCTCAATTCAGACTTCTTTCTTTTTTTTCCTTCAAATAAGATCTCTCCCTCATCTTGTGGGCAAAGCTGCATTAAGAGTTTTGCCAAGGTGGATTTCCCACAACCGCTTTCTCCTACCAAGCCTAAAATTTCATTATGATAAATAGAGAGGTTGATATTATCTACTGCCAGCAACCTCTTTTTCTGGAAGCTTTTTTTGAGGTTTTTGATCTCTATTAGTGGTGTTTCTTTCGTCATATAACCAACAGTTTACTTTAGATTTCTGATTAAAGGTTAGAGGCTTTTGCTTAGTGCAAATCAGCATAGATTTTGGACAGCGGTCAATAAAAGGACAGATAGTATGGGTTTGTTTAAGTTGTGGAACCGTTCCTGCAGTGACCCTTAGAGGGTTGTGATATTTGTCTTTATCTAGAGTAGGAACAGCCTCCAACAGCATTTTTGTATATGGGTGCTTAGGGGTATTTATAATATCTTTAGTAAGCCCTCTTTCTATAATCTCACCTGCATACATAACGAGTATTTTATCGCAAAGATGCGATGCTACTGCCATATCATGAGTTATAAATAGAATGCCAATTTTATGTTCTATGTGAACCATTTTTAAAAGATGTAAAATCTCTTTTTGCAAGGTTACGTCAAGTGCAGTTGTAGGTTCGTCGGCTATAATTATTTTAGGCTTCAATGCAAGGGCCATAGCGATGATAACCCTTTGTTTCATTCCTCCGCTTAACTCATGTGGATAGAGGTAAAAGCACTTTTCAGGGTAGGGGATCTTTACCTTTTCAAGAGCTTGAATGCCCAGCGCAATACTTTCTTTTTTAGCCACTTTTAAGTGCCGCATAAGTACTTCTGTGATCTGTGAGCCAATTTTTTGCGTTGGATTAAGACTGGAATGGGGATTTTGAGGAATGTAGGCTATTTCCTTTCCTCTTATAGCTGTCATCTCTTTTTCATTTTTTTGCAAAATGTCATCATTTTGAAATAAAATTCTTCCAGATTCTAAGGCAATATTAGGCGTAAGCAGCTGTAAAATTGCCTGCGTAGTAAGGGTTTTTCCAGAGGCTGACTCACCAATAATCCCTATAATTTCAGAAGGGTTTATACTGAAGCTTACATCTCTTACTGGAAAAAATTTTTCTCCATTTTTGGAAATGCTCAATGAAAGGTTTTGCACTGAAAGAAGGTCATTCATGTTTTTTTAGCCCCTCACCAATCATGTTTAAAGAAAAGGTAGTCAAAGTAAGAATAACCGAGGGAAACAGCAACCTCCATGGATAGAACCTCAAGGCGCTAATACTGTCGCTGATCATAACGCCCCAGCTTGCCATAGGGGCCTGAATGCCCAACCCTAAAAAGCTTAAAGTAGCTTCAGTAAAAATAGCTGAGGGAATACTGTACATCAGCGTTGCTATAGCAACGAAGCGCACATTGGGGATGATGTGTTGAAAAAAAATAGTAAAAAAAGAAGCTCCCATAGTTTTAGAGGCCAAGACAAAGTTAGCCTCTTTTAGCTTAAATACTTCAGCTCGAATGATCCTTGCCATCATTACCCACCCTGTAAAAGAAATAGCTGTAACAATAGCTAAAAATCCGGGTCCTATAAGAACTACAAACAAAATTACAATAAGAAGGGAGGGAATAGCATTTAGCAAGTCACAGAAGCGCATGAGGATTTCATCTACATATCTCTTAGAATAGGCTGCAATAGAACCATAGACAACACCGATTAACAGATCAAAGAAGGCACTTAAAAAAGCTACGGCAAAAGATATTCTAGCTCCCCAAAACACTCTTGTAAAAATGTCTCTTCCTAAATCATCTGTCCCGAAAATAAATTCTTTGCAGGGAGGTAAGTTCCTTTGGTCTAAATGGATTTCTTTATAGCTATAAGGGCTTAACCAGGGAGCAAAAATGCTAAGGACAAAGATAATAAAGAAAATTCCAAGCCCTATTTGCAGGTATCTGTTTTTATAAAAGATAGATCTTTTAATTTCTTTATTCGTGACTAAATATTCTTTAAGAGAAAAAGAAGCAGGCTCAAATAGGTTGTTTAATGACATAATTTTGTATTTTTGGGTCTAAAAATAAATAAGCAATATCAACTAAAAAATTGATCGTAAGCAGTATCATACTAAAAAATACCGTAAGCCCCATGATCACTGAATAGTCTCTTGCAATAATACTTAATACCATCCACATACCGAGACCTGGAATAGCAAAGATTTTTTCTACTATGAAACTTCCAGTCAATAGATAAATAGTCAAAGGACCGAGATATGCTATCACAGGAAGACAAGCATTTTTTAATAAATGCTTAAAAAATATTTGTTTTGCACTTAACCCTTTAGCTTTAGCAAATCTAACATGTTCCGTTTTTGTTACTTCATCCAAAGATGCCTTAAACAGTTTTGCGATAAAAGCACTGGGAAAAAGAGATAAAGTAATCGTTGGTAAGATGGTGTGAAAAAAGCTGTCAAATCTGGCTACCGGCAAAAGATGAAGCTTCATGGCAAATAAATATTGTAGCAGGCTGGCAATTACTAGCATCGGCATAGAAAACCATAAGCTTGTGAAAACAAGGAAAAAGGAGTTGTTTTTTTTACGAAGGGAAAAAGCAGCTCCTGTCAAACCTCCTAGAGAAAGGGAAAGAAGTAACGATTGCATACCAAGTAGAAAAGTAGTTGGAAAACCTTCAAGGATAATTTGATTGATGCTTCTTCCTTGATAGACAAGAGAGAACCCGAAGTCAAACTGTAAAATCTTGTAAAGATAAGTTACGTACTGCTGAAAAAGAGGCTTGTCAAGACCATAATGTGCATGAAGCGCTTGGACAACTTCGGCAGGTATATTGTCCAAATGAGAAAATGGGTCACCCGGCATTGCCTGCATTAATACAAAAGTAACTGTAATTACAAAAAATAAAGAAAAAAGTAGAGTGATACTCTTTTTTATAATGTAAGAAAGCATAATTATTTCAAAGTAGCCGTAAATTCTAGCAAAAGATATAGTGTTTGACAATCTATGAATAAAAAATCATTGCTCAGATCAAATAACAAATTTCATTTTACCTCATTGGGGTGTGCTCGTAATCTTGTAGATAGTGAGGTAATGATTGGCCTTTTATTAAAAAAAGGTTTGGAAATTACTCCAGAAATAGAAGAGGCAGATTTTCTTATTGTCAACACATGTGGTTTTTTGGAAGCGGCAAGAAAAGAAGCTTTGGAAGTAATTGATGAAATTTTTCAAGAGAAAAAAAAATCGGCTAAAGTAATTGTTGCCGGCTGCATGGTCCAAAAGCATTCCGATTTGTTGAAAACTACTTTTCCTAATATTCATCACCTGATTGGGTCAGGAGATGTAGAAAAGATAGTGGATGCTGTGCAAACAAAAGAAATGGGATCATCTATTACTTCAGCTAAAAGCTATTTGGAAATGGGGGAAATCCCTAGGGCTATTTCTACTCCGAATCACTACGCCTATTTAAAAATTGCCGAAGGCTGCAAAAAAAGATGCGCTTTTTGCATCATCCCTACCATTAAAGGGAAACTAAAAAGCAAAACAAATGAGCAGGTTTTAAAAGAATTCAAAGCATTATTATCTCAAGGCGTTAAAGAGATTATTCTCATTGCACAAGACTTAGGTGATTTTGGAAAAGACCGAAAGGAAAAAGAAGGGCTTACTCTTCTTTTAAAGCAGATATTAGAGATTAAGCAGGATTTTTGGTTAAGGCTTTTATATTTGTATCCTGATGAAATTACCGATGAGCTTATAGAAGTTATTCAAAGTGACAGTAGGATCTGCCCTTATTTAGATATGCCTTTGCAACATATTAACGATGATGTTTTAAAAGCGATGCATAGGAAAACTTCTCGCGAGCAGATCATAGAGATTATAACAAACCTTCGCAAAAAACTACCTGATATTACTATCAGAACTTCACTTATGGTGGGCTATCCAGGAGAGACAGAAGAGCAGTTTGAAGAACTTATTGACTTTGTAAAAACCTATCAGCTAGACAATATAGGAGTTTTTAAATTTTCTAAGGAAAAAGAAGCTTTTGCAGCTAACTTAGAGCATCAGATTCCGGAAGATATTAAGCAAAAGCGTTTTGAAAAGTTGACTAAGGCTCAATTTGAGGTTGTTTTGGCTAAAAACCAGCAAAGAATAGGTCAGGTGTTGGATTGCTTTGTAGAAGGGTTCCATCCAGATTCAGAATATCTTTTAAGAGCAAGGCATAAAGGACAGTGCCCTGACATTGACGGCCAAATAATCATTACAGACGGAAGGTTGGTCAATGAATTCGGAAAACTCTACAAAGTGCGGATAACCGATTTTTCAGACTATGACTTGATAGGAGAGGTTATTGCTGTTTGTGAAGAGCCCCCTCGTCAAAATAAACTAAAAGTTCTTGTTTAATAACCCTCTTCTTTTATAAAAAATTTATTGATTTGAATCCTTTTTTTTTGTTCGATGCAAATTAGAAAGAGGTTTTCAAATGAAAGATAAATTACCAGCATATACTGTTTTTGTATCTATTATCGCAGCTATAGGAGGACTACTCTTTGGTTATCAAACGGCCGTAGTTTCCGGTGCGTTATTATTCCTAGAAGGTCACTTCGATTTAACAACATTGCAGCAACAGCTGGTTGTCAGTACTCTATTAATTGGCGCCTTGATAGCAGCCATTTTAGGAGGGAGCTTTGCCGATCATTTTGGGCGAAAAACTTCTTTACTTGTCACCTCATTATTATTCCTAGTCGGAACCTATTTGTTAACAGGAGCAAATAGTGTTCTAGAGATTTTGACAGGCCGTTTTATTATTGGGCTGGGTATTGGACTAGCTTCTTTGGTAGTTCCTTTATATATCGCAGAAATGTCACCTGCAAAGCACCGGGGAATGCTAGTTTCTTTTAATCAGTTTGCTATCACTATTGGAATTTTACTGGCCTATATTATTAACTATTACTTTTCTTCTTCTCAAGATTGGAGGTGGATGTTTGGCTTCGCCTTTATTCCGGCAGTACTACAGTTGATCGGGTTATATTTTATTTCAGATACCCCTAGCTGGTTTATCTCTCATGGGAAAAAAGCAAAAGCTATGGAAGTATTGGAAAAAACAAGAAGGCCTAAAAAAGAAGAAGAAGTTCTACAGAAAACCAACATATCAAGAAAAGAAGGTCGTATCAAAGAGCTTTTTAATACGAAAGTAAAAGCTCCTTTTTTAGTAGGTATTGGGATCAGTGTCTTTCAACAAATAACAGGAATTAATATTGTCATCTATTATGCTCCTAGGATTTTTCAGCTGGCAGGATTTGCCACAGCAGAGTCTGCTATTAGCGCCACGTTATCTATTGGGATCATTAATGTTCTTATGACAATAGTTGCCCTGTGGCTTATCGATCGTTTGGGAAGACGCCCTCTTTTAATTATTGGAATTGCGGGCATGGCAGCTTCTTTAGCTGTTTTAGGCTGGTCCTTTCTTATTGAACTAGAAGGGATAAGTTATATTGCTGTAGGAAGTGTAATGGTATATGTTTCTTTTTTTGCTATTAGCCTAGGTCCAATTGCCTGGTTAATCATATCTGAAATTTTCCCATTAAAAATACGGGGTAGAGCTATGGGAATTGCCGTGTTTGCCAACTGGAGCGCGAATTATATAGTCTCTCTGACTTTCTTAACTCTTGTAGAAATATTAGGAACAGGGTTTACCTTTTGGTTCTATACAACTATTTGTTTATTAGCGCTTTGGTTTGTCATTAGAAAAGTACCGGAAACAAAAGGAAAAACTTTAGAGCAGATTCAAAACTTTTGGGAGTAGCTTAAAATCTTATCTTTGCTATTCTGGTAAAAAAATCAAGTTGTGGAGTTAATTTATGTCACTTTCTGAAATCGAATCCCTTTTAGGTGATGAAGCAAAGTCTTTATTAGAACATAAATGTATTGTTTCTAAAGATCATTTACATATTCCTTCTTCTAATTGGGTGGATAACATTTTTCTTTCCTCAGATAGAAATACTAGAGTGCTTAGAAGCTTACAGGCTCTTTTTTCTCACGGTAGGCTTTCTAATACTGGATACCTGTCTATTTTGCCGGTAGACCAAGGAATTGAACATACAGCGGGCGCTTCTTTTTCTCCCAACCCAGAATATTTTGACCCTGAAAACATCGTCAAACTTGCTATAGAAGGGGGATGTAATGCTGTAGCTTCTACCTCAGGTGTATTAGGCTCTATAGCTCGCAAATATGCGCATAAGATCCCTTTTATTTTAAAATTTAATCATAATGAGCTTTTATCTTATCCCAACACCTATGACCAAGTTATGTTTGCCTCTATTCAACAGGCATATGATATGGGTTGTATGGCAGTAGGGGCTACTATTTATTTTGGCTCCAGTGAAAGCAGAAGACAAATTGTTGAGATTTCACAAGCTTTTGAACTTGCCCATGAACTGGGTATGGCTACTATTTTGTGGTGTTACTTAAGAAACAGTGATTTTAAGACAGGGGATAAAGACTACCACACTGCAGCAGATTTAACAGGGCAGGCTAATCACTTAGGTGCTACTATCCAAGCGGACATTGTAAAACAAAAACTACCAACCAACAATGGCGGCTTTAAAGCTATTAAGTTTGGTAAGTACAGCGATAAAATGTACAATGAGCTATGTTCTGATCACCCTATTGACTTAACCCGCTATCAAGTCGTAAATAGTTATATGGGAAGAGTAGGGTTGATCAACTCAGGAGGAGCTTCTGGTAAAAATGACTTGGCAGACGCTGCTAAAACAGCTGTTATCAATAAAAGAGCTGGTGGCATGGGTCTTATTTCAGGAAGAAAAGCTTTTCAAAAGCCAATGAAAGAGGGTGTGAAGCTTCTACATACCATTCAAGATGTTTACTTAGACAAGAAAATTACCGTAGCTTAAAAGTTGCTTATTTTTTATCTAGCCACTCAAAAAATGGATGGAACTCTTTCTCCTCTGTAGGAGGAGAAAAATCTTCAGAATTAGGTGTTATTTCTGATTCCCAAGGAAAGGGTCTTTTGGGTGGCGGTGTTCTTTCTTTTGTAGTAGTGCCTAGAGCTTTTAAAACCCCTGGAAGCCCAGGTATTCTTCCAGCAGCCTGATCGGCTGCTACAAGCGCTGCAATTTTAGCAGCTACAGCTCCTGTATTAATATTAGGATCTTCCGTAGTTCCTGTTAGGGGCACTTGCATCACATAGTTGGAAGGGAGCCCTTTTATTCCAAAGGATCTATTAAGCGAATCGGCAGTAATACCTAAGGTCATATCTAATCGTTTATTTTCCAGGTTGATGTTGCCCCAAGTGCATATATGTATATCTTCAGCAACTAAGGCATCCATTCTGTCTGTGAAAGCTACGCCATTGTGAATTTGAATATTCACAGGAGTAAACCATACTGTCATCTCATGCACTCTTTGCAAATTATGCAACTTCATAATACCGATGATAAGGGCTAGTGTTCCACCGTTTTTACATGTTATTTTACCCATATCCAGTGTTGCTTTTTCTATAGACATGGTTTTTATAGAAAAAGGATCTAAAGGACACTCAAAGCCATTTTTATCTATTTCTAATGTAATGGGATGTCTTGCTTCCACTGCAGTAATGAATAAGGGATTGGCATCTTTCATTAGATAAGTACTTAAAGTAGGTGTGAGCTGAAAAGTTGCCAAAATAGATTCATTGAGATAAAGGACTTTATTTTCTATATCAGCATCAATAGAAGTATGTCCATTAGTTGCGTTGACGTACATGCGTAAATTTCCAACTTTTCCTTTGCTCAAAAAAGTCGTTTTTAAATTTAAAAGAGGTCCTAAAAGTTTTTCAAAGAAATGAGGATCTTTTTTTATTGTTGTAAGAAGCTGGTTTTTTCCTTTAAATTTAAGTCCATGAACCCATCTATCCAGCCCGATTGTTGGAAAGTTAGCGAGCTCTACTTTAATAAATTCCGGCAGTGAAGAATAAATTTCTTCGACGGAAGATATTTTAGCCTCCACATTGATCTGCCCTATGATACCTTCTGCTTTTGTTATACCTGTAAGAGAAAGGTCAATGTCTTTTCCATCAGATCCTGTCATAGTAGCATTAAGGTTTTCAAAGCTCGCAGGAGCTGCATTATCACTGCGCAACAGAAAACTGCCATTTCTAAGTTCAGCTTTGCCGTCTAGCGACTTCAAAAGGTGTTTTTCCATGTTGGAAAAAGTAAAAAAAGACCAAAAGGAAAGATCAGCTTCAAAACTGGAGAAACTAAAGTCTAACTGCTTGCCCTTAAATGTAACATTTTGCATAGACTGAGGGCCTGACCAGGATAAAGACCATGAGCCTACAGATAAGTTTCCGTTCAGTTTCTTGGATAGGACTCTTACAATAATTTTTTTCCCGAAATTAGTAGAGGCGATAGTAGGAAGGGAGAAAAAAACTAATACAACGAAAATAATAAGACTTACAATGACCCAGATGATTTTTTTCATTTTCCTCTCTCCTCTAGTTGATGCATCATAAAAGCTGCTATAGTTTTTGCATCTTCAATCTCATGGCTTTTGATCATAGAGTATATTTGCTGTTTAGAAAGCTGAACATTATCCATACCTTCATCGAGATCTTCTTGTAAAGAGCTTTCTTGAAGGTTGGTTGCATGATAAACATAAAGATATTCAGTACAATAACCAGGAGCAGAGTAAAGGCCACCTAGTAACTTCATATGACCTGCTTTATAACCAATTTCTTCCTGTATTTCTCTTTTTGCGCACGTTAGAGGTTCTTCTTTTTCCTCTAAAGTACCAGCGGGAAGTTCATAAATGATTTTATCAACAACTCTTCGCCATTGTCTTACTAAAATGATCTCATTATTAATCTCAGGAATAATGACAACAGCACCAGGATGACGCACTATCTCTATTTGCTTTTCTTGTCCTTCTAAGTGAAGGTAGTCAATTTGAAGGTTGATGATTTTCCCTTCAAAGATAGTTTTAGACTCTATTGGTTTTTGTTGCTCTAGATCTCTTTGTTCTTCCGCCTTGCCCATAAAAGTATAATAACAACTTATACTTCTTTGTAACTTATTGGGCAGTTTTTTGCTATCTTGAACCTCCCCATGGCTAAAGCCTTATCATTACCTAAAACTTCAAAATTCATTTAGCTTTTTTGCTAAATTAACCCCTTCCACTAGTTCTGAAAGACGTTTCATACCTTGCCATAATATTAACAAACCAGGTGGTAATATCACTCTGCCATATTTTAATTAGCTATTTCTTAGTTGTTTAGCTCATGATTAATTAATATATACACAAACTCTTCTAATACAACATCTGTCTCGGAACAGTAGCTGATAATCTGGCTGCCATATTTATTAAAAAAGTTACCGTTGTGTGTGTGCAATTTTGGCTGTTGAAGATTTAGACTTTGTAGTTTTCTTGCCCCGTTCTTATAAGCTGATTTGAAGATTTCTTTAGCTTCAAAAGTATTGGCTCCAAAAGGGAGAGGAAGTTCAGCATAATGCAAATTCAATTTATCCATCCAATCATATTCTATCGTTTTTACTTCAGTGTAACTTTGAACAGATCTAGTCGAGAATATCTTATCAATAAGGAAATGGAAGGTATCAACGAGTTGGCTATATGTTTGTAGAGCTTGTCCTTTGGGTAAGGGGGCTTTTAAAAATAGTGAAGCAAGTCTTTGAATTTCTTCACAGAAAAGAGGGACAATTAAAGCTATATCTGCGATTTCCTCAAAAACTTCATGAGTAAGTCGAGCCCCACCTGCTTTTACCATTTCTATGGTTTTTTTATATTCATTATGAATAACAGGTTTAGGTGTATAGGCAAAGATTTGCAAAGAAAGTATAAAGAATAAAATTAAATGGTAAGAAAATTTAATTACTTTCATTGTTTTCTTAAATTTAAAAGAAAAAAATAATGAGAACTTTATGAAAAAAGCAAGATTTAATTTAGTAAATCTAGAAGATGAAAAATCTTAAGGTATGCCTCTTTATCCTTAATAGTTAAGTTGCCCATAGCCTTTACTTGGGGCTTTATTTTTAAGAGGAGCTAAAGTTGTTTCACTTACTAAGATTATTGATGTAAAAGGTAGGATAAATGTAAATGAAGCTCCTTGCTTTTGCAGCAAAGAGCTTTTTTAATTTGATTAGAAAAATTAGATTCCTTGAGGAATTTTGTTAAGAATACTAGATCTAGTATTCTCATCAGGAATAAGGTTCGCAACTTCCATCGCCTTGTCCCATTCTTTTGCTTTGCACAAAGCTTTAGCAATCTCTTCAAGAGTGCTACTTCTAAGAAATTCATTAGAAATGAGATTCACAGCTTCAAAAAACTTGTCCCATTCTTTTGCATTACTCAAATCCAGAGCGGTACGATAGAAGAAGTCTTTTCTAAGGATTTCAATCGAAATAAGATTCGCCACTTCAAGAGCCTTAACCCATTCTTTTACTTCACATAAAGCTTTAACAACTTCTTTAAGAGCGCTACTTCTAAGAAATTCATTAGGAATGGGCTTCGCCACTTCAAGAGCTTTATCCCATTCATTTACCTCACATAAATTTTCAGCAATATTTTCAAGAACACTATTTCTAATAGACTCATTAGGAATGAGATTCACAGCTTCAAAAAGCTTATCCCATTCTTTTTCTTTACATAAAGCTATAGCAATCGCTTTAAGAGCGTCACTTCTAAGATATTCATTAGGAATGAGATACGCAGCTTTTAAATCTAAAAAAAGTTCGAGAACCTCAAAAAGATTTTCAAAAAGCCTTGGAACTGGAATAGACTTGAGGGTTTCTACTGCTGATTTATCTAAAGATTTCAATGCTTCAAGTATTGATTTTTTTATGTCCTTTAACTTTAGTAAGGGTAATTCTCTAGGAGGAATTACTTTTACTTGAACTGGGATTTCTTCAAGCATTTGCCTTTCTTTTGCATGAGTTTCAGGGCTAAGTTTCGCATGTAATGCCTTAATAAAGGCTTTAATTTTATCTATGTTATAATTAGTGACATCACCCAAAGCTTTTGAAGAAGCTGTTCCAAATCCTTTCAAAGAAGTTAGGTCTAAAAACTTAAGAACTGAATAACTTGTGTCTTGATATAGCCTTTTAATAATTGAAGTATCTTCGATTGGGTGTAAATGGGTTGTATTTGATATTCCTTGTACGCTCATATTATCTTTCTCTTAATTAGAAAATTAGTGGGATACTTTAATATGTTGGGTCTTTAAATTCAAAGTTTTATTGTGGTTTAATAATAATGAAATTAATTAAAGTAGTGCAGGTAAATTAACCTAACTTACTAAAAGATCAATAATATATTTTTAAAATAAAAAGAGAGATAAATAACTTCATCAAATGACTCTTTGGTTAACTTGGGAGTAATTTAATTACAACATTTATTGAAGTTTAACTCTCTACATCTAAAAGGTGGAAAATCTTAAGATCTGTCTCTTTATCCTTAATAGTTAAGTTACCCATAGCCTTAACTTGGGGCTTATTTTTGAGAGGGGCTAAATAGGATAAATGTAAATTAAGCTCCTTGCTTTTGCAGTAAGGAGCTGTTTTAATTTGACTAGAAAAATTAGATCCTTCGAGAAATTTCAATTTCATAAAGAATTTCGCTTCTAACTTCTTCAACAGTAATGAGATTCGCAATTTTGGAAGCCTTATCATATTCTTTTGCTTCACAAAAAGCTTCAGCAATCTTTTTAAAGACACGATTTTTATTATAACTATGAGAGATTTGATTAGCAATTTTTAGAGCACTGTCGTATTCATTTGCTTTGCAAAACGCATTAGCAATCTTTTCAAGAGCGATACTTCTAGAATATTCATCAGGAATGACATTCGCAAATTCTAGAGCCCTGTCGCATTCAGTTACTTTTGCTAAGGTTTCAACAATCAATCTAAGAGCAAAACTTTTTAAGTTTTTATCAGAGATGAGATCAGCAACTTCTCGAACCTTGTCGTATTCATGTATTGTACATAAAGCTTTAGCTATATTTGTAAGACTCTCGTTTCTATAGTTTTCATAACGAGTGAGTTTCGCAGCTTCTAAGTCTATATAAATTTCGAGAACTTCAAAAAGATTTTCAAAAAGCATTGGAGTCTGAATTGACTTTAGAATTTCTAATGATTGTCTATTTAAAAATGATTGTCTATCTAAAGATTTCAATGCTTCAAGTATTGAATTTTTTATACCCTTTACCTTTAGCAAGGTTAATTCTCTAGGAGGAATTTCTTTTACTTGAACTGAGATTTTTTCAAGCATTTGCCTTTCTTTTCCATATATTGTTGGGTCTAGTGCTGCGTGCAATGCCTCGATAAAGCTTTCAATTTTCTTCGAATTAATTGTTTGTATCTTATACTCAGTGACATCCTTCAAAGTTTTTGAAGACGCTGTTCCAAATCTTGCCAAGGAAGTTAGATCCAAAAAATCAAAAATTGAAGTATTCGCATCCCTATACAAATCTTGAATATTAGTTTCATTAGTTATTTGGGTATTGTGTAATTGTACGCTCATTTTTTTCTCCTTATTATAATTTAATATAAATATATTATTTCATTTTTGACTTTAAATGTCAATTTTTTAATTAAAACTATTTAAATTAATATTAACATTAATTTAATGTTACTAACTGAAATTACTAATAATAGCTGATGGGGTATCTCATTGAATATCAAGAACCTATATCAGTAAAATATTTAATTTGATATACTTCCTCCTTTTTTCCGGAGGTATCTATTGTCTAAACGATTTGAAGGCCTATCAGAGGCTCAATATCAAACCATTCTTTCTTTGATGAATTGGAGGAGCTCCTTTACAAAGAGGAACTCCTAGAACAGATCTACGCAAAATCTGGAATAGCCTTTTTTACATCCTGATTTATGGATCTCGCTGAAAAGACATCCCTAAATCTTCCTTATTTGCTCATCGATGGCTTGTCTAACTGGCAGAAAACTGGAGTTTACGATCGGGTTCTGAGCGGCCTTTTAAAAAGGGCCGCTCAAGAAGGAAAAATCGATCTATCTACTCGGTTGGTGGATGGATCTTTTTCCCCCTAGCCCTGGAGGAGGTCAAGATGTTGGATGGATATAAGGGAAAAGGAATCACGCTTCCTATGTCGGCAGATAGCCAAGGTCATCCCATTGGAGCTCTTCATGGAAGTGCAAAAAGCGATGAGAGAAAAATGGTACTCCCTCTCATCGCCAAAAGTAACGTCTTTGTATTAAAAGACCTTTCTAATCTAACACAATCTATGATCTTTTTAGAATTTGATCCCATATAGAGGGTCTAAGAACGCTCTTTATCAAGAAAGCTGCAAAATTTTTAAAAAGAAAAGTATTCGCTGGAAAGTAGAGAGAACTTTTGCGTGGGTCAAAAGAAAATGCAGACGACTCTATTTAAAGTGGGAAAGAACCACTGCCGCTTGGGCAGCAGTAGTTGACCTAAGTCTTATTTATTACTGGCTGGAGGCTTTAGTGAGATAGATTCAAGCATATAAAGTCTAACAGGGGAGATGAGGTAATTTACAATAGAGGCAATCTCGTTTGGGAACGGAGGCTGATAATTTGATTGCCATGTTTATGAAAAAAGCAAGATCTAATTCTCTAAATCTAGAAGATGAAAGATCTTAAGGTCTGTCTCTTTATCCTTAATAGTTAAGTTACCCATAGCCTTAACTTGAGGCTTATTTTTGAGAGGGGCTAAAGTTGCTTCACTTACTAAAATAGGGCAGTTTAGTTTTTTAGTATTTTTTTCTATTTGATAGGCTAAATTTACAGCTTTACCAATAGCAGTATATTCTAGGTGTTTTTCAGAACCTAAATTACCTGTTACAGCAGGACCTGTATGAATGCCGATTCCCATGGAAAGTTGTGGGCGATTTTCTTTTTTCCATTTCTCTCCCAACTCTTTTAGCTTTGCTTGCATTTCTACTGCTGTTTTGAGAGCCATTTCTTCCTGTTTGTCGTCATCTAAAGGAGCGCCAAATATTATCATGAGGCCATCTCCTAAAATTTTATCAAGAGTGCCTCGATACTTGAAAATGATGGATATCATTTCTTGAAAGTATTCATTCAAAATCTTTACTACTTCTTCAGGAGGTAAGTTTTCCGATAACTTCGAAAAAGAGCGTATGTCTGAAAATAACACTGTAATTTTTTTTCTTTCATGGGAAATTTTAGAAATGTCTTTTTGTTGCAAAATAAGCTCTAGCACATCTTTAGAAACATAGCGAGTGAAGTTGTTTTTTAATCTCTGCCTTTCTTCTAAGCCAAATGCCATGGTGTTGATATTTTTTGACAGCTCACCAAATTCATCATCCGTTTTGTAGCTGGAACGTGCTTTTAAATTACCTTCGCCAATTTCATGGACAGTAGTGCAGATAATATCAAGCGGCTTGCTGACTTTTCTGACTAATATTTGAGCAAGCCCAAAGGCTGCAATAAGAGAAAACCCTAAAGAAATTAAGCAGCTTATTAGAAGTTCATTTAAATGGCTGATAATATTCGAACCTCTAATGTTGGTCCCTAAAAATCCTACTATATTTCCTTGAGCATCCATTATAGGGGCAAAAGCTGTTAGCCACGTTCCAAACTGATTCGTGTAAAACTTTTTAGAAACGCCATATTCTCCAATCATTTCGATTTCATCCGGCTTTAAGAATTCTTGCTCTCTTACAAGAGGATGTCCAGCTTGGAGTCTTTCCAGCTCTGTTTTAGTGTCTACTTCTACAACAATTTTTTCTGAATTCGTGGGGGATTTAGAAAAAAGGTAAATAAAAGAAACCACAAAATCTTTTCGCTTGTTGGCATTAAGAGATTTAATCAATTTTGATCGCAAGATTTTATAATACTGGTTTTCTTCTGTAGGATTTTCTCGAAACTGTACTAGGTTCTCACCATTAATAAATGAGGCTACTGTAGCTACTATAGAAACAGCTTTGCTCTGCAGTTCGTTAAAAGTCATTTTTTTGACTTGGAAGTATAAAATAGAAGTTGCAATGCCATTACTTATAATGGCTAGTAGCATTAAAGCAAGGGTAAGTTTGGTTCTATATTTCATGGCTTTATACAAAATCCACTCTTAAACCAGACATTAGCTAGGGAGGATGTTTTTTCAAAGGAACTTTTTTGCCTATTCTACAGTGACTGATTTGGCAAGGTTTCGGGGTTTGTCAATATTGCAGTTTCTTTTTTTAGCCACAAAATAAGCAAAGAGTTGTGTGGCAGTACATACTGTAAAGGGAGCTAAATCATCTATTGTTGGGGGTAGATAGATGGTGTCTTGAAACACAGAAGGGATATCTTTTGAACCTTCATAAGTAAAACAGATTACAGGAGCATTTCGTGCTTTTGCTTCCATTAGATTACTTACTGTTTTTTCTAAGGTCAGTGAGTTTAAGCATAGCCCGATAACGGGCAAGGTTTCATCTAGCAAGGCAATAGGGCCATGCTTGAGTTCTCCTGCTGGATATGCTTGGGCATTAATATAAGAGATTTCCTTGAGTTTGAGCGCCGCCTCTAAAGAAGCTGCTGCCATCAAGTTTCTTCCAATAAAAAGCATCTGGTCGTAGTGACTATATTTAGAGGCAAGTTTTTCAAGCTGATCTTTATCAGATAATACCTGTTGAATTTTGAGAGGTATTTGCACGAGTTCATGCAAATACTCAGAGATATATTCCTTTGATAAAGAATTATTTATACTTCCTAAATAGTTAGCCAATAAAGAAAGGACTGCTAATTGAGATAAGAAAGCTTTAGTTGAGCAAACGCTGATTTCGGGTCCGGCATGTAAGAAAACAGTTTTTTCAGCCTCTCTTTCTAAAGAGGAATTTTCCTTATTGCAAATACCAACAACGGTAGCACCTTTTTCTTTCGCAATTTTGACAGCAGCTATTGTATCTGCTGTCTCTCCCGACTGACTAATGGCAAAAACTAGGCTTTTTTTAGAAAGAAGAGGGTCTTTGTAGCGAAATTCCGAAGCAATTTCACAAGTAGTCAATATATGTGCTTTTTTTTCTATTAGCTGAGCACCCATCAGGCCAGCATGCCACGAGCTTCCACATCCTACAATAACTACATGGTTTATGTTCTTTAATAGCGGCTTTAAATCTTGCAGCTCATGGAAAAAAATTTGTCCTGCTTCTAAGGAAAACCTATTGGCTATTGCATTTTGAAAAGTAATAGGCTGTTCATGAATTTCTTTCATCATAAAGTGCTGAAAGCCCTGCTTAGAGATACTATGGTGGTCAATAAAGATTTTTTCTGCTTTTTTTTCTATAGACTGCAAAGACTGGTTAAAAAAAAGGGCCTTTCCTTTTTTTATCACAGCTACTTCATAATTTTTAAGGATCACAGAGTGAAGGTTTATCCCAGAAAAAGCATGTACATCAGAGGCAACAAAAGCCTGGTTTTCAGAATAACCTATAGCTAGTGGGCTTTGGTTGCAGGTAGCTATAATTTGATCTGGATAGTCTTTATGAATGATTGCTAAAGCATAAGACCCTTTGAGCAGTTTGAGGGTTTTGATAACTGCTTGTAAAAGATCTTTTTCATAAAAATAGCTGATTAAACAAGCTATAATTTCTGTATCGGTCTCTGAGGCAAGCTGATTAAATTGAAATTTTTCTCGAAGCTCTGTGTAGTTTTCTATAATACCATTATGGACAATGGCAAGGGATTGAGTGATATCGGTATGTGGGTGAGCATTTTCTAGGTTCGCAGCTCCATGTGTTGCCCATCTTGTATGGCCAATAATGGGTATATCTCCCTTTGCTTGCAGAGCTTTTTTTTCCAAATTATTCAGAGGTCCAATGGATTTTTGTATATAAAGAGAGCTATCTTTAATATAGGCTATGCCAGAAGAGTCGTAGCCTCGATATTCCAAAAGCTTAAGCCCTTGCAAGCACATTTCGACAGCATTTTTCCCTATATAGCCAAAAATTCCGCACATACTACTTTTTCCTTGCAACGATTGTCATAAAAAGGGGGAATTCTTTGCGAGCCCGATTTTCCATTTTAGCCTTTTTACCAGAACTTTTTTTATCTGAACATAGCTCGCTAATATTCTCCACACAAAATCCATTTTGATGAAACCAGTTAAAATACGTAGAAATAGGATGGTGAAAGCTATAGGTAACAGCAGATTTTTCCCCTCTATGAGGAGTTGTAACAATAGGTATTTTAAGAGGGGACATATACAGGTCAACTCTTCTATATTGCAGTCGTTTTTGCGTATCTTCTTCCCATGCACTTTGCCTCGGGATTCTAAAGGCAGGGTGATTGAGCACAATAGTTAGCTTACCATTTTTCAAAAGGTGCTTAGAAGCATTTTTAATGACTTTTTCTCCCTGCTCGATATTTTGAAGGGCTAAAATAATGAAAGCGTGTGTAAAATCCTTATCCTTAAGGGGCCACTCTTTAATTGCATCAGCTTCTAAAAAAAGATGATGCTTAGCTATTTTCATTTTTTCAGCAAATTTAACTAGCTGTTTAGAAAGATCGAGCCCGACATATTGAACCTGCTTCGGTAATGCTCTTTCTAAAATACCTTGTCCGCATGCAATATCTAAAATTTTACTTTTTGCGGTATATGTGTCTAATTGCAGTAAATGGGGAAGAATGACATTTTTGTGATAATAATGTCCGGTTTTACCAACACAGGATGTATACCATTTACTTGATTTTTCAAAAGATGTATCTTTCATTGTCAAAACCCAATTGATGTTTAAAGTGTACTTAGCTATTAAAAAAAATAAACACTAAATAAGTTTTTATGAATCATCAAGATTTTAAAAGGCGCGTTACTGATTTTGTAGAACCTGTAAAAACGGTTATTAACATGAATCAGACGATTGAAGAGGCCATTCAATCTCTAAGAAACAAAGATGTTACGCATACGATTTCTTATTTTTATGTGATTGATGAAGAAAATAAATTGGTAGGGGTAGTTCCTACTAGAAAGCTTTTATTTTGTGATCCCACGCTTAAGATTTCTTCTGTAATGGAAACATCTATTATTAAAGTACAGTCAGATAAGACCTTGCAAGACGCTATGGAAGTCTTTGCTCATAGAAACTTGCTAGCTTTGCCAGTTGTTGATCAAGAAGGGCATTTAGTGGGGATGATCGATGTTGGAACCTATACGGAAGAATCATTTGATGTAGCAGATGCCCAGCATAGACAAGATGTTTTCCAAATGATTGGTGTCACAATAGAAGAAGAAAAAAAAGTTTCTATGTGGAAGCATTATCGCCTGAGGATGCCATGGCTTTTTTGCAATATTTTTGCGGGTGTGATCTGCGCTATTATATCCAGAATTAATGAAGAGGTTTTAAGTCGGTTTTTGATGCTTGCCATGTTTATTCCACTTGTACTTACTTTGAGCGAATCGACCTCTATGCAGTCCATGACGCAGAGCCTTCAATTTTTAAGAAGGCCTAAATTTAAACTATCTCAGGCCTTAAAAACTGTTTTCAATGAATGGCAAGTTATGATTATCGTTGCCGTTTCCTGTGGACTTTTTGTAGGGGGAATTTCCTTGTTTTGGGGAGATGGCTTTTTAGCTTCCTTTACCATTGCCTCAGGCATTACTATTGGAATTACTACATCCGTATCTTTTGGTATTTTAATCCCTATTTTCCTTCATACAACGCGATTGGACCCTAAGGTTGCTTCAGGTCCTGTTGTCTTAATGTTTGCTGATATTTTAACAACTCTTCTTTACCTCACACTAGCGAGTTGGTGGTTACTTTAAGCTTTTCCAAGACTCTTTTTTGAAATAGTGGATAAGCAAGGGAATAGCACAAAAAAGAACAATGCCTCCTATCAGAAAAGACTCATATACAGGTAGGGTAGAGCCTGCGAGGTTAGAAGGAGGAAAAAATCCCACTATTATAGTGAAAACAGCACCGCATATTCCTATAATGCCTACAGTCCACATGCCCTTGTTGCCCAAAGGAACTCGATAAGATCTTTTTACATCAGGGTGTTTGTATCTTAAAATGATTCCAGCTAAAAATAATTGTATGTACATAATTAAATAAAGCTGAGCAGTCAAGTCAATTAATATCCAGTAGGAACTGCTTACATCAGGCATAAATAAAAAAACCGTTGATAAAATAGAAACAACAACAGCTTGAAATATCATGAGAGATGTTGGCATTTTTCGCTTGTTTGTTTTTTGAAATACAGGTGGTAGCTCTCCATCTAGTGCAGAGGCATATACCCCTTTACTTGGACCTACGATCCATGTGCCGATCATTCCTAGTCCGCCTATTGTCATAATGGTAGCAACAATAGGAACTGCCCATGAAATATTAAAAGCGTCAAAGAATTTTCTAAATGCTTCAATGGATCCAGAGGCGAGTTCTATTTCTCCTTTAGGGACGACTATGCCAATAGATAGCGATCCAATGGTATATAAAATTAAAATAATAGATGCGGATAAGAAAATAGCTTTGGGGTAATTCTTTTTAGGATTGTCCACCTCTTTAGCATGAACGGCAGACATTTCCATTCCGGCAAAAGAAAGCAAGACTCCGGCAAGTATAGCAATTTCATTGATAGAGCTTAAATCAGGAAATAGGTTTTTAGCTTCAAAAGATATATGAGAAGGATTTCCTTTTGCCATCCAAATAAAGCCAAGTAAGATAATTAGAGCACCGGGCAAAATTGTCCCGAAAAGTGCGCTAATAGTGCTTACAAACCCAGATGCTTTCATTCCAAGAAAGTTGACAAAGGTCATCATCCAGAAACTAATAATAACAACTAAGAAAATATATGTTTGGTTTGTGGCTAAAGATGGGTTGAAAATATAGGCAAAAGTTGCAGCTATAAAAGATAAAACGGTAGGATACCATATAATATTTTCTATCCACTGAAGCCAGATAGCTAAAAATCCCATTCTTTTTCCCATAGCTACGGTAACCCACTGGTAAACCCCTCGTTCAGGCCAGCCTGTGGCAAGCTCTGCTGAAATCAAAGAAACAGGAATAAAATAAATA
>Ga0066639_10000437_pt1 | contig 36239 bp, 31 predicted proteins | sample CryGeyCG2114_010_2_FD_59504 | JGI IMG/M metagenome (GOLD analysis project Ga0066639, IMG submission 59504) | Groundwater microbial communities from aquifer - Crystal Geyser CG10_big_fil_rev_8/21/14_0.10 | ecosystem: Environmental > Aquatic > Deep subsurface > Groundwater | place: USA: Utah...
ACATGCTCAAAAATCATCTTGATCTGTATATTCACTACTTTAATCAAAATCTTGCATAAAATTTTTTAGTTTTTGTTTTAAAGACGAGTTCAAAGCAAGGACATGAGCACCAGGGTTGTAGTCCAGTTTACTAAAGTTATGTTCGCCCTACTCTCCCTGACAATTCCATCTGCCGCGACGATAGCGCCCATTTTCGCACAGAGTGACTTCAGTATGGGTGGAAAAGCTGAACTTTGAAAGATCGTAACGTTTTATCATAGGACTGTGCTTTTCTAGGTCCTGACTAGAAACAAAGGGCCAGCGCACCTCCAGGTATTCCGGCGTCAGTTCGCCCAGCCCAAAGTGTATGCCCTCTTCGTTTTGATCGGGCAGATGACCGTAGGCATATTCCACGTATTGGCGAAAAAGTTGGCCGGATGCCTTGAGATAAACCATGGAGCCTAGGCCTTGTAAATTAGATTGCTGGCCCTGAAGATAAATGCGCAAGGAGCGCCGGCCTTCACGCTTGTTTATATTTTCAAAAAGAAATAAACGCGGCGAAATTGAACTGTCGCGAATATTGGTTTGCCCAACCAATAGGTCCATCAGACCGTCATGATTAAAGTCTAGTTTCACTAGGCCAGAGGGATTGAGAATATTAATGCCCGAGTTTTCCGCCACATCCGAGTAGGCATGATTGGTTTCCTGTTCAAATAAGATGAGGCGCGAGTGCGGGGGAAAACCGGTATTTTCCACTAAAAGATCAGGCAGGGTATCATTGTTGTAGTCGAGCCAGACTCCGCGCCGATCGCTCTCACTCCACTGGGTCGGGCCGTATTCGCGAATATATTCGGTGCGAATAAATTTTGGTGGAAATTCCAGCGCACTGCCAGTCAAGATGGAAGATCGATCGCGGGTTTCCGGATCGTAGGAATGAAAGACTTCACCCAGCGCCACATCCATGATGCCGTCGTTATTGTAATCAAAGCAGGTAGAGTAAAAAGAATTGCCACCACCCAGGGGATCCAAGCTGCCCTCAACGTCATTGCCGTAGCCCGATTCACGCGCATAATCTTTATACCTGCGTGGATTGGCCTGATCACCAGGTATGTTCATCCAAAGTTTATTTGATTGCCCCGATGAAGACGCCGTCAAAATATCGGGATAACCATTTTGATCCAAATCGCAGGTGCTGGCGCCAAAAGTAGCGCGGGCATTGGGATTCATATTAAGCGCGCGATCAAAAAGATTTTCCTCTTCCAGTAGATACGAGACGTCGACAAAAAATGGCCCTGAACCTTTACGCTTCATAGTCTTAAGGTCTGGTAGCGCTATCCCTTTATACAGAATGTCCGTGTGCGCCCGCTGTCGTCCCTTGCTCTTAAAAAACCAGTTACCCAAGAAAATGTCCAACACTCCATCCAGATCAAAGTCAAAAATAATGGCGCTGGCATTGGGCAGGGCGCGATTGTTTGCCAAAGCATTGGGAATTTCATGATATTTCACTTTACCACCCTCTTTCTGGGCAATAAAAAACATTAGTTTGTGTTGTGATAATTCCGATTCCTGATTGAGCGTACCTGCCACTACGTCAAGCAAACCATCGTGGTTAAAATCAGCGAAGTTTAAAAATGATGTTCTAAAAGAAGTAGGAAAGGGCGGATTTTTGAGCAATTTGTATTTTTTCAAGGCGGGGTCAAATTGTAAAAACTTGGGCACGGAATAGTGCTCTTCCATATAGACAATATCAGTCTCCCCATCGCCATTAAAATCTACAGCGTAAAGACGAGTTGCAGACAAATCCTTAAGTCCGTACTGCTCAGTCACATCAACAAAATTATCAGGTTGAAATTTTCGCGTTGGTCCCGCCACCACTTGCTCTTTTTTAAGCGCAGATAAACTGGCATCGGATTCCGATACGCCAGTATTAGCAGGCCAGGTCGCCCGATTCTTTTGCCCCTCTTCGCCTAAAGGAATGCGGGCATTGCGTTTAGGCAGGAAAAGTGAGCAGCCTGACAATAGACAGGCGATCACCATTACGCCTGTGGTATTAATGGCCATTTTGTTGCCATCCCTTATTTTAAAATTTCATGATGTCAAGGCCATAACCCAATTGCTCGGCCACGGCCTTGGAAATATTTTTGGTCACCTCATCGTAATTTTTATTCATGGACTTGGCATTGGCCTGAAAGCGGTGGCGCGATTCTCTAAAGGCATACTTGGCCAGATTCAGCACATAATCTTTTTTCTCGCTGGCAATATTACTATCGTCGAGAATCGAGCTAGTTCTGGCCAGTACTCCCAACTGAACGTAGAGCTCAATCACCATGTTGGCGATGCGTGCTTGAGGCAATTCGTTGCCAATAATGTCTTTGCCATATTTAAACAGAGTATTTTCCACGTGAATGGCAAAATCCCCCAGCATGCCGCTAAAGAGTGTCGCCTGAATGTTCAGTTTGGCATGACACTTGGTGAGTGAGCGCCCGCCCATCATGTTGGAGATGCGGTGTTTGGCAAAATCAGTCAACACTCCCAGGGATTTAATTGGATCGGTTAGAGCGCTGGAAACATCGGCCAGCTTGCCTAGAGACTTTAAATTATCACTTGGGCCTTTGATGCCTGAAAGGGCAATAAAGATTCTTAAGATCTCATTGGTGCCTTCAAAAATTAAATTGATGCGTGAATCCCGCATCATGCGCTCGTAGGGATACTCACGCATATAACCGGTGCCTGCAGCAATTTGCATTCCCATGTCCACCACTTGCCACAGGCACTCGCTGCCAAAAACTTTGCAGATGGCCGACTCAATGAAAAAATCCTTCATGCCACGATCCATATTACCAGCAGTCAAATAAGCGATAGATTCGGTGGCATAACAAAGTGAGGCCATGTGCGCTAACTTATCTTGAATCATGCCAAACTCGCTAATGCTGCGATCAAATTGCTTGCGCCCGACAGCGTGGTTTGCCGCCAAGGCCAAAATAGAGCGCATGCCCCCAACCGAACCAGCGCCCAGGCTCAGTCGGCCGCTATTAAGCACATTCATGGCAATCTTAAAACCTTTGCCTGGCTCGCCCAAAATATTCTCTGCCGGTACTTTGACATTATCTAAATAGACGGCGCGAGTTTCACTAGCGCGAATGCCCATCTTGTGTTCCCGTTCGCCAAAACTTACTCCCGCCATATCTTTAGTCACAATGAAACAGGTAATTTTATCTTGTTTTTTGCCATCCACTTCATGTTCCGTCTTGCAAAAGACAGTGTAAAAGTGCGCCAAATTAGCGTTGGTGATCCACAATTTTTGACCATTGATAGTGTAATTTCCATCCGGGCCGGCGACGGCGCGAGTTTTAATACTGTAGGCATCTGAACCCGAACCTGGTTCAGTCAAACAAAAGGCAGCAATCCACTCACCTGAGGCGAGCTTTGCCAGATACTTGGCCTTTTGCGCCTCATTGCCCTCATTGATTAGAGCGCGGTAACCGATCGACTGGTGCGCTCCCAGCATAGTGGCAGTCGAGCCATCAAAGCTGGCAATTTCTGAAAAAACCCGAGCATAAAGATTATAGTTGAGTCCCATGCCGCCAAATTCTTCACTCACCGCCAGGCCGTAGAGCCCAAGCTCGGCCAACCCCTGCAAAATCTCACTAGGAATTTTTTCTTCTATGTCGAGCTTAGCGCTATCAATATTGTCTTGCGCGAACTTCTTCACCGCATCCGTCATTTCCGTGCCCATCTGCTTGTCGGCATCGGTAAAGCCAGGATAGGGAAATATATTTTCTTCTTCTACTTGTCCGAAAAAAAGCCCCGCGGCTATTGACTTCATATCTGTTCCTTTTTTTAAAATGACCGTTCGTACTATTTAACAAAACCCACTTAGGCATTATAAGGCACTTCTTACAGTCAACCAATAAGTTCTTATCTTATTGCCGGTTTTGTCTATTAATGCCCGACGAGTTTGCTTAAGAAGATTAATCTCTTTATTTTCTTGAAGAATTTCCCCAGGCCTCCTAAAATAAAACGGAGGAAAAAAGTTTTTAAACAAGTTATAATTTAATATCCAGACTATTGAGGTCAATCATTATCCATGAGTAAAAAGAAAGGCCCCGGTTTTTTTGACAAGATGAAATCCCTTTTTAAAAAGGGAGATAAGGGTAGCGTGCCGCCGCCCGATGAATCTTTTGAAGAGGAGCAGCAAGAAACTTTACTAGAAAGTATAACGGATGAAGATGATCTGCATCAGCACCTAGATTTTGACCATGATGATGATGAGTTAGATGAAGATTTCGTTGTCACCGAAATGCGTGCAACACCTCCCCCTGCTCCCACGCTTGATAATGATAAGACAGACAGCAATATTCTAAGCTTCGAGCAACAAGATAAAACCCAGAGCGATGTGGATGCGCCTGATGACATGCCGGATATTCCGGAAACTCCCCCCTCTACTCCGGTTGATAAGACTGGACCGATTAATTTCGATCCCTCCAAACTTGATTATGTCAATGATCTAGAAGAAGACGATCTACTACACGATGATGATGAAGAACTACCATCGTTTGAACAAATGCGGGTGGAATTACCTAATGCCCCTTCAATCGATACTGAATCTGGATTTAAATCAAAAATGGCCGCCGTGGGTGGCAAATTACAAGCTCTAGTGGCCCAGACTTTTCAAAAAATAAAGCGAGTGGGAAAAAAATCTAGTGATAAAACCAACGCTGTCACTGCTACGCCCAGAAGCACAGTACTTCCTACCGACTGGGATTCACTGGTTGAAAAAGTATTTGATCCCAAAACGCGCAAAAGCATTCACCAGGGATTTGTCACCGCTTCCTTAGTCGTAGGCACCTATAGCACTGGTAAAATTTCGGCCTATTTGCTTAAGGGACAAGAAAAAAGACCCAAGCGCGCCAGCATGGCAGCTCTGTATGAAGGCAAAAAGGGTGATTCCTTGGATATGTCAGCAGTTAAGCTGGCGAATCTTTTCAATGTTAAGCGCGAACCGACAGATCAAAAAACTGTTCTGGGAGCGACACAATCAGTTGACCTGAAAAAAAATTGTACTGAAGCCAGCAAGGCCAGTGGTCTGCCTATTAAGCTGGTGAACACTACCGTCTTACAGGACTCGATAAAAAGTATTGCTTCGGTTTCAGTCAGAGGTGGCACCGGTCTTATGGACTTTCGCGAGGGTGAAAAAGTTGAGGGGATGGCACAGGTAGGAAGAGTCGGAAGGCTGAGAGTCATTCTTAAAAATCTGGCAACTGGAGAATGTGAGTTTATCGAAAATCTTGATGAGAAAATGAGCCGTATGAAACCAATTACAATTGTTGATCCGGCAACAGGCAAAAAACTTATGAGCGAGGCCTTACCTGACGGAATAAAAAATGAAGGCAATAAATTTATCATTAAGAAGTCTTTTCGCGACAAAATGTTAGAGGACGTTGGTAGTATCCTAACGCAAGCGCGAGCAGTACAAATGACCAATGCCGATGGCACTATGAACTTTAAAATGACTGAAATTGTGCCGGGATCTATTTATAGCCACCTGAATATTCAGGAAGGCGATATTATTTCAAAAATCAACGGTAAGGAAATTTCCAATCTCAACGACATCATGTCGATGTTTGGACGAATTAAAGATGTTGATCATCTCTCAATCACTGTTGGGAGAGGCGGCAATGAGACCGAACTTGAATATGAGTTTGAATAGGATGGGTGCATGATGCAACAAAGTGAAAGAAAAATGAATCGAGACTTATGCAGGAAGCTACTTCTTTGTGGACTGCTAACACTCACCCACTCTGGCATGGCCCAGGCACAATTTAAAAAATATAAAAGTAATACCAACTTCCAACAAAAACCCCCCGCCGCCACTCCCCAAGGCGCTGTCGGACAGGACTACGTGGATCCACCGGGGGATTTGGATGTTGATGATGGCTCGCCTCAAACAACCGACGATATAGAACCTGATAACTCTGCCTCAGTCCGCCCGACTCTTAATCGCGCCGGACCTGGAGGCAATGAGGATTCTTTTGGCCGCGGTACCGGCATTAGTGGCGTCTCTGCTCTGCCAAAAGATAAAAAGTATGTAAACTTAAACCCTGAAACCGCCTTTGGCCCAGAGGTTGTTACCAGCTTTGATTTTCCCGATACCTCGCTGGTTGATTTGACCAAGCACATGCAGAAACTTTCAGGCCTAAACCTCATTATGGATAAAGATATAAAGGGCAAGGTTTCCATCTCCGCCCCCACTCCCATAACTGTTGGCGACGCCTGGAAGGCTTATCTAACCGCCCTTAACATGAACGGCTATACCTTGGTTAAGTCGGGTGCTTTTTATAAGATCGTCAACTCACGCGACATTCGCTACACCCCTACAAAAATTTATACTGGCAATTTTACCCCTGACACCGAAAACTATGTCATGCGTATTATCGCACTTAAAAATATTGATTCAACTGAGATTACCCGCTCATTTCGTCCCTTTCTTTCTCGCTACGGTCGCATCATCGAGATCAAGCAAACAAACACTGTCATCATTCAAGATACTGGTGACAACATTAACCGCCTGGTTCGTCTGATTAAATTTATTGATGTGCCTGGGCACGAAGAGACTCTGCAGATTTTGGCGGTCAAGCATTCTTCGGCGCAAGAGATTGCCAAACTACTAGATAGTATCTTGAAAGGATCTGGCTCAGAAAAATTTAAAAATCCCTCAAGTACTAGCGGCAAGGGTGCCAAAAATATCAGCCGCATCATTGCCGAGCCTCGCACCAATTCTATTATTGCCATGGCCAATGCCGACGGCGCACGTGAGCTGGCCGATCTGATCCGCAAGCTTGACGTCAAAGTCAATTTGGGAGCGGGACAAATTCATGTTTATTATTTGAATCACGGCGACGCCGAAACTCTGTCCAAGACCTTGTCGGGAATTGTTGGCGATGCCGGTTCGCAAAACAAGGGGGCCACCCGTTTTACAAAAGTCGGTGGAACTGAGAACACCGGCCTATTTAGCGATGAAGTCAAAATCACTGCCGACAAGGACAACAATGCGCTGGTTGTGACTGCCTCACCTACTGATTATCTCACCATTAAGTCAGTAATTGAAAAGCTGGATATTCCGCGCGATCAAGTCTACGTCGAAGGCATGATCATGGAAACTCAGGTGACCAAGGGGCAAGGCCTGGGCATTACACTCATTGGCGCCTACGGCACCGGCGGAACCCAAAAGGCGGGCTTTGCTGGAGGCACCGGCGGTCAGGATCTGATCTCAGTTTTAACTAATAATATTACCTCATTAGGCGGACTGTTCGTCGGCGGCGGCTTTGGTAAAAAAGTCACGCAAAATGTCGGCGGTCAATCTGTCACTATCAACTCAGTTTCAGGTTTGATTACCGCCATTGCCAATCACTCCAATACTAATGTGCTGGCAACCCCTCAAATCCTAGCACTAGACAATACTGAAGCGACATTCGAAGTGGCAGAAACTGTGCCTATAACCCAGCAAACAATTGCCAACAACCAAACGTCACTTTCAGTTTCACAGCAAAAGGCCGGCCTGACACTCAAGCTGACGCCACAAATTAACAAGGTCACGCGCTTTGTAAAACTCAAGATCGATCAAAAAATTGAAGAATTTCAAAGTCGCGCCAATGCCACAACCGCTGGCGGCGTCGCTACTACAAGTCGCGCTGCTGTTACGACAGTCGTGGTGCGCGATCGCGATACCATTGCCATGGGCGGGATGATGCGCGATCAAAATATTTCTTCCACATCAAAAGTGCCTTTACTAGGCGACATTCCCCTACTCGGTTGGTTATTTAAAAACACCACCGACACTCAGACAAAAGTGAACATGTTGTTCTTTTTAACTCCCAAAATTATGGACAGCTACCAAAAAACCGTCGCTACCACAGTTAAGGATGTGCTTAATCGTCGTGCCGGTCACCTTAAAGATGCTATTGGCGAAGATGATCCACACATTGGCGCCGTCAAAGGTCTGTATGAAAAGGCCAAGCGTCAGGAGCAAGGGCCACTGTATGATCAGGATGCCAGCAAAATCTATCGCAATAATAATGAAGCACCTCAAGGTATCACTCCTGATGGCACAGAGACAGAATCTGAGGTGGAGCCAGTCAGCGCCGAAATTGAAACTCCTGACTATAATGCCATTAAACAAATAATTAGCTCTAAAAAAGCTGCTGTCCAAAAATAGGAGGGCGCAAAAGCGTGACAAATGTTGATGAAATGCTCCAGAAGGTTGAGGGGCAAAAGGACAAAATAGGTCAGCTCTTACTCGAGCATACTTCGCTCACCCCTGAACAATTGGGTGAGGCGCTGGAGTTACAACGAGAAACGGGCAAGCTGATTGGAGAAATTCTGCTGAAAAAGAATTACATCCATCCTCATGACATTATTCGTGTCATCTGCCATCAAATGAATATCCCCTACGTCTCTGAGCTCAAGGTCGACCAGATCGACCCCAATATAACGCTTGATATTCCCATCAACTACGCCAAAAACCAGGAACTGATTCCGATTGAGGCGAATGAAGACTCTGTCACGGTGGCCATGACAGATCCTTTTAACTTTGATGCCATCAATGACCTGCAGGAAATTTTTAAACGTAAAATTCAAATCGTGGTGTCATCTCCCCTACGTATTGCCGATGCCATTAACAAGATTTATGAAAAGGCCAATCGCAATATCGTTGACTCATTAGAGGATGAATTTGACGAGAGTTTAGATCTGGAAGGGCCAATTGATATTTTGGATGCCGGTGCCGACGAAGCTCCCGTCATCAGATTTGTCAACTCAGTCATCTTTCGAGCAGTCAAGGAAGGCGCCTCGGATATTCATATTGAACCCTACGAGCGCGACGTGGTTTTCCGCTTCCGCATCAATGGCATCATGGGTGAAGTTTTGCGCCAGCCACTCAAGACCCAAGCGGCCGTCAGCTCAAGAATTAAAGTCATGGCCAAACTTGATATCGCTGAAAAGCGCCTACCTCAGGACGGTAGAATCAAAGTTAAAATTGGCGGCAAGGATATTGATATTCGTCTGAGCACGGTCCCAGTTCAACATGGTGAACGCATCGTCATGCGGGTACTAGAAAAAAGTAGTAAAGTGTTGTCGCTTGAAACCCTGGGCTTCTCGGGCAAAGTTTTGGCACAACTAGACGAGCTGGGAAGGCGCAAACATGGCATGCTGTATGTGTGTGGCCCTACCGGTTCGGGGAAAACCACTACTCTCTTTGCCATTTTAGATAGGATTAACAACCCGGACAAGATGATCATTACGGTGGAAGATCCGGTGGAATATGAAATTTCCGGAGTTTCGCAAATTCAAACCAATGCAAAAATTGATCTCAGTTTTGCCCGCGCTTTACGCTCCATTGTGCGCCAAGATCCCGACGTCATTATGGTGGGTGAAACGCGCGACGGCGAAACCGCCACCATGGCCGTTGAGGCCTCTTTGACTGGTCACTTTGTGCTCTCAACCATACACACCAACGATGCCGCCAGTGCCCCCAACCGATTAATTGATATGAGCGTCCCACCTTTTTTGATTGCTTCATCGCTAATTGGCGTCTTGGCACAACGATTAATTCAAACACTTTGTCCCGATTGTAAAGAACCGCAGCAACCAACTGACGGCGAGCTGGAGGCCCTGGGCATTCAAAAAAATAAAATTCCCAAGGATGCCACCTTCTTTAAAGCAGTGGGCTGCCCCAAGTGTAATTTCCGCGGCTACAGTAGTCGAACCACAGTATGTGAACTCTTACTCGTCACAGATGAAGTCAGAAATCTTATTTTGCAAAAGACAGATTCCAACGTGCTCAAGCGAACTGCCCTGGCCCAAGGTATGATCAGTCTGCGCCAGGACGCCGTTAGAAAAGCAGCGCTGGGAATTACTTCCATTGATGAAGTTGCCAGAGCGATCAATGATGAAGAATTTGAGGAGTAGCTTTAATGCCAATCTTTGAATATCGTGGCCTTGATCCAAGAGGCAAAGAGGTCAAGTCCACCATCAATAGCGAGTCGATTACTCAGGCCAAGCAAAAGCTCAAGGCACTAAGAGTGATGCTGATTGATATCAAGGAGCAAAAGGCCAATACCCAAAAAAAAGGCGATATAAGTTTTGGCAAGGCCGTCAGCATTCAAGACCTGGCCCTGATGACTCGTCAGCTATCAACCCTGATCAAGGCCAAGATTCAAATTGTTGAGGCCTTGCAGGCCCTGACTGACCAAGCAGATAATCCTAAACTTAAAGTTGTTCTGTCTGAAATCAGACAAAAAGTTAACGAAGGTTCCTCCCTCGCCGCCTCCTTTGCCGATTATCCTAAAATTTTTGACAACGTTTACGTCAATATGGTGGAGGCGGGTGAAAGTTCGGGTACTTTGCACATCGTTCTCCTTCGTTTGGCAGACTTTACTGAAGCGCAACTCCGTCTCAAAAATAAAATTCGCGGCGCCATGATTTATCCCGTTATTATGACAACTTTTGGTTCGCTTATGATGGGTATTATTTTTGTCGTGGTTATACCGAAAATCACTAAAATCTTTATCACTATGAAACGAGAACTGCCGGTGCCAACCAAAATCTGCATCTGGATCTCGGGTTTTATCAAGGGCTACTGGTGGGCAGTTATTCTGGCGGTGGTTTTATTTTGGATATTTTTTCAAAAATACACATCAAAAGGCAAGGGAGAATCCCACTGGCACAAGCTGTTACTCAAATTGCCGGTGATTGGAGAACTTGTCACCATGATCAACGTCTCTCGCTTTTGCTCCACTTTGGCCACCTTGCTTAACTCCGGCGTCCCCATTTTAGTCGCTATGAAAATTGTCAAAAACCTGATTGGTAATGTGCACATGCAAAAGGCAGTTGATGAGGCCAAAGTTAATATTGCTGAAGGCGGGTCTTTGGCCGGCCCCCTGGCAAAAAGCCGACTATTCCCGTCAATGGTTACCCACATGGTTAATTTAGGTGAAAAGTCCGGAGAACTGGAACCCATGCTGGAAATTATTGCTGAAAATTATCAAGAGCAGGTTGACGCCAAACTCTCGGGCCTGACTTCTGTCTTAGAGCCCGTCATGATGATGGGCATGGGCGCCGCTGTGGGTTTTATTGTTTTTTCAGTGGTAGTGCCGCTGATGAACTTAAACACATTGCGCTGACAAAAAAATTTCTCTTCACTTGAGAAGGCTGGACAGATCAGCTAAAATACAATGAATTTCCTTGCACACTGGAGCGATTTTAATGCGTAGTAATAACAAAGGTCTTCGTCATATTTTAAAAACAAATCAATCTTTTAGCATGACCGGTAGTCTTGCCAATAGTGCTGGTTTTTCATTGATTGAAATCTTAATTGCCCTGACGCTTTTGGGTATTGCCGGTACCTTTGTTGCCGGGAAAATTTTTGATCAATTACATGAAGGGCAAGTTTCATCCACTCGCATTCAAATGCAACATTTGACTGAACGCTTAAAAGAATTTCGCCGTCACTGCGGTAACTATCCCACCACTGATCAAGGGCTGCAGGCGCTTGTGACCAAGCCAACAGTTGGAACTGAGTGCAAAAGATACAATCCAGGTGGATATATTGAAGGCGGTATCGTACCGAAGGATGCCTGGGATGAAGATTACATCTACGACTCAGATGGAAAAACCTTCAATATTTATTCTCTAGGCCCAGATAAGGCCGAAGGTGGTGAAGGCAAGGATGCAGATATATACCTCAAGGAACCTTCCGAACCAAAAACAGAGTAATTGCCGAAAATTAAAAAACACTTTGGCGCCCACTCTTTCTGTACTTAAAGGCCGTCACGGCTTCAGTCTGATTGAGATTTTAGTTGCGCTGTTTTTGACTGCACTGCTATTTGGGCTTGTTTCCACTTCAAATTTTACTACGCGACAAAAAGCAGATGAAGTCATAAGCAATCTTGAACGGGCCATTCGCTTCAGTCTCAATGAGGCGACAATTCGCAATGTTATCATTCGCCTCCACATCAATCTGGAAAAAGAACCCCAGGAGTACACTGTTGAATATGGCCCCTCAGACAATTTTGTCATACCTGTTTCAAAGGTCAAACCCTCAGCCGTTCTAAGCCTAAAAGAAGAAGAACAGTTAAAGGCCGAAACACAGGCGCTAAATAAAAAATTTAATTCTGTTTCAGAACTGTCTGACAAACCCCTAAAGCTGGGGACAGGACTACGTCTTATTGCCGTAGGCACGAGTAAAGACCAGACTTGGCACAATGAATATTCTGCTTCAATTTATTTTTACCCCTCAGGGCAAAAAGACAATGCTATTATCTTTTTAGGCACTGAAGATGAAGTCATATCTCTAGCGCTTGATACTTTTACTTTAGATCTAGTGCGCGACTACCGCTTATTACCTGAAGGCAATGCCGACGATCTGGCAGAACGCCAGAACAACCTGAGCAAGGAAATGTTTGAAGAATGGATAAAGTAAATTCCAAATTCAGTCTACGCCAGCAACAAGGCTTTTCGCTACTTGAAGTCATGATTGCTTTAACAGTCTTTGCCGTTTTCTCAACCATGTATGTCACCTCGCAAAGTTCAAATTTAGCAGACTCGATCCAGATTCGAGAAGAATCATTATTGCGCAATTTATGTTTGGATAAAATTAATCAGGTGATTAATGACCCTCCCGAGCTACGCGATGCTCTGACTATTAGCAAAGAAGAGAAAACCTTTGATGATTTTCCTGACTATAAATTTACTTTGGAATGGAAAAAATTAAAAGTACCTGGCACTCCTCCGGGTGGAGGCAAAGCGGATGGAGAAGAGGCCGAGGCGACGAACGAAGATGGCAGCGCCAGTAATAGCGCAATCAAGGCGCTGATTGCCAAAAATATCAAAGACAATCTGGAAAATCTTCTGTGGCAATTACAAGTCACAGTGACAAATAAAAAAACGGGATTTTTTTACACCCTCTCAAGCTGGATTATGAATAAAAATGCAACAGTCAAAATTGAAGGGATTTAAGTTCTGGCAACAGGCCGGTTTCACTTTAATCGAAGTTTTGATTTCGATCGTTCTGCTGTCTTTTTTAATGATTGGAGTTTACTCACTAGTAGATAACTCGGCCCGCACGCGTGAAAATGTGCTTTCAGAAGATCAGGAATTTGTATCACTGATAAGTGCCTTGCAAAGAATGGAAGAGGATTTTGCCCAATTCTACACTCCACTTTTTTATAGCGTGCGCTACACTCCTAGCACCGCAGTCAAAAATGGCGAGGAAGGAAAAACCTCACGCGACAAGTATATTGCGACTGAAACATTTCCCAGTATTTCCAAAAAAGGCCAATTAATTCCAACCCTGGTCAACGAGGATAAAAATTCACTCGTCTTTATGACTACTGCCAATCGTCGCAGCTATGAAAATGCCAAAGAATCGCGCTATGCTTGGGTCAAGTACACCTTAATGGACATGGAGAAGGAACCCAATGCCCCCGGACTCAAACGCCTGGTACGCTATTTTTTACCCAACAATCCTTATGCCCCTGACTTTAACTTTGACGATGCCAAACCGGCAACACTACTTAACAATGTTAAAACCCTCAAATTTGAATTTTGGGATGCTGAGAGAAAAAATTATGTCGACTCTTTACGCAATTTAAATAGCGAAAACGCCCTGCTGCGCATTTTAAAGGTGACTATCGAATGGGTGGATTTGGCGGGCCATGAACAGACGGACGAGCGTATTTTAAGAGTTCAGTGGCCTTACTTTGACACGCGCAAAGACGATCAAGAGTATACCAAGGCATTGAATGAAAGCGGATCAGGCGGGCAAACAAATCCCGAGGATAGCGATGAGCAATAAGGCGGAACATTTTTTTAAATTCAAAAAGACGATCAACAGTCAGACCGGCGTGGCCTTACTCATGGTCATGAGCTCCATTGCCATTTTGGCCTTTCTCTTGATTGATTTCACCTACGAGACCAAGGTAAATAAACTTCGCGTCTACAATCAAATTGATAAAACCCAGGCGCGCCTAAACGCTGAATCAGGCATTCTTTTGGCCTTGTCCAAATTGCGTCTTTATCAGGAAGGGCATAATCTGATTGAGAAAAGAGAGGATCTCAAAAAGGCCATTGGACTGAGGCCACTTGAGTCTCTAACCATGCAACCTTTTATTTTTCCCGTTAGTCAGGCCCTGCTAAAAAAGGCCAATTTACTTGAACGCACTGCCATTAATGACTTTCTTAAATCCATCATTTTGGAAGGCGAGCTTTCCGTCACTATTTCATCAGTCAGCGGGTTACTTAATCCTAACAATCTACGAATTCCTGATAGCAAACCCGAGAGCGATAAAAATAGCCAAAGTAGTAGTCAACCAGAGGATAAAAAAAAGCTGCCTCCCCACGCCTATTTTGAAAAAAAATTCGTCGAAACCCTCAATGATGCTTTCATGCAAAAAAAAGAAAAAGATGAAGAATTTGATGCCCAATACGGCAACCTTGATGCCGAACTTTTAATCAAAGAACTTAAATATTACGTCAATGCTCCCGACTCCTTTGACGGACCGGAGAAGGCCGATATTGAAGGCCGCTATGCCGAGGATGGAACCTACGCCAAACATGCCCCTCTCTCTTCCATCAGTGAAATTGCCCTGCTTAAGGGCTGGGACGACGTTATCGCTGACTTGATCAAAGACAAGATGACAGTGCATGAGGCCACCATTATTCCTATTAATGAGCTGACAAAGTCGCAATTGAAATTCCTCTTCCCCTCTATCACTGACGAGCAAGTGACAGAATATTTTAAATACAAAAATGGCGATGAAAAAGACGGTATGCCGCCCAAGGAATTTCTTTCTGTTGCCGATTTTAAGTCTGCCATCACGCGCGAGCTGAATATTATGGATGAGAAAAGCTACGACGAACGCATCCAGGAATTTGAAAATGCCGGGGTAAAATTGGGAGTAGCGGGAAAGCTTTTTAAAGTTGTGTCTCGCGGCGTTTTTGGTCGCGCCAGCTACACTCTGACGGCCTTTATCGATTTACCGGTCAGGCCAGTGCCCAAACCAAAAAAGAAAAAAAGTAACGATCCCAACGTCATTAACGATCCCGATTCCAACGATCCAGATCTTGATCCAGGCTCCAATCCCGACCAGCAAAAGGGAAAAAAGGAAAAGGCGCCTCCGACTCAGCTTATGACCCCCAGAATAGTCGAACTCCTGACTGAATAGGTACGGCCTACCTTTTGGTAGTGCAAAGCACTACCAAAAGGTAGGCCGTACCTATAAACGCTTTTCTTTTTACTTGCATCTGCTATCCTATTGATATGAATCTTTTAACCGTTGATATCGGTTCTTTTAGTCTTAAGATGCTCTTTTCCAAAGTAGAGAAAAAGGGTATTGAAGTTATCGATGCTGTGCAGATTTTTCGCCCGGAAGAATTGAGTCTACAAGAAGGCCTTGAGTTTGCATTGGATCAGATTGCCAGCACTATCGCCGAACGAAAATTTCAAGGCAAGATCGTTATGGCCTCGCCATTTTTTATGACCACCTCAAGATATCTTGCACTGCCAGTACCTTCCAAGAAAAAAGCGGAAATGATGATCCCCTTCCAACTTGAAGATGTTTTGCCTTTTTCTCCTGGAGAAGGACATTTCATGTCCAAGATCACAGTGGTAGACAAAACTTGTAATGCCCTGGTTGCCATCATGAACCGCAAAGACATGGCAGAAATCTATAATCAATTTAAAAGCAGAAATATTATTCCCACACTTTTGACCAGCGAGCCACTCTTAATAGACGGCATGGTGGGGGCGCTATCGCCAGAAAAAAGTCTTTTTGAAAGAGATAAGGAACAACCACTCGATACTCCTTTTCAAGGATATTTTGCCGTTGTGGATATTGGTCACAGCTGGACTAAGACCTACTTTTTCTATGGCAACCAACTGGTGGCCAATCATGTTACACAATTTGGTGGCCACGATATTGAAAAAACAATTGCCAATAATTATCAAATTTCTCTAAAAGAGGGACGCGATTTTAAGCATAAAAGTTCCTTTTATTTAACCGATGCTGAGTATTCGAGTCATGGCCAAGACCAAGTTACTTTTGCCAGGCTGATGAAGGAACATACTTACCCTCTAATTCAAGAATTAAAACGCTATATATTAGGTCACAAAGTCAGGTATGCTGAAGGACCGGCACAACTATTTATAATGGGTGGCACATCTTGTATTCAAAATATCGATGCTTTTTTACAAGAACAACTGGCGATTCCAGTCAAGCGTCTTCCCTTCTCACTTAAATCTAAGTTGAATATGCCCAAGGAAAAATGCCCTCCCGCCTTCGATTTTTGTTTGTCCAGCGCTCTGGCACAAATTTGTAAAAGACCAGTTCCCAATTTTTTAAAAGGTGAATTCAGCTCAAGCTTTAGTGACGTTGTTTCCCTCCATTCAACTGCCTTTTTACTGACTCGCTCTATCATTTTATGCCTTATTCTCTCGTTCGGATTAATGCTTGAGAATATCCTGATCTCAAAGGACTATGACGCTCTTAGTTCGCAGTTGTATGCACTCCTAAAAAACCCTCGCTTGCAACTGACAAGCGCCGAGCAAACAACCTACAAGAGTAGGCCTGACCGTCTACTGCCTGTTTTGTCAAAAAAAGAGAAAAGTATTCAGCAAGGAATTAAATTGATCAGCTCAAGTTCGAACGTCAATGCTGTCATCCCACTTATCAAACTTTCTGAGGTTTTATCCAAGAATATATATTTTGATTTGATTACTTTTGAAAATATCAAGGGCCAGGCCAAGGCAGTTTTTAAAGAAAAAGCTGATATCATTGCCAGCGCAGAGACGAATAAGAAAATTGACCAATTAAAAGAGCTTACTGACAAACTGGAAAGCTCCAAACTAAGAGTTCTCAAGAAAGATGTTTTTGGACCTATTGGGAAAAGAACATTGTCTATAGAGTTTGACGGGAAATAGCGATGAAAATACCGCTTATGAAAAAACTTGATGCCTTTATTTTTACTCAAATCGATCGTTTTTCCGCTTCTGGAGAATATCAAAAATTTCAAGAAATGCTCAGTTCTCTCAATGACCACCAGAAAAAAACTGTTACCTTGATTATCCATATGGGTCTTATTTTACTACCACTAGTGCTGACTTCATTTCTATGGATTTCTAATATTAGTCTTAGTTCTCATGTCAAAGAGCGCAAAGAGTTATTGCGGGTCATCGATAAATATATTGGCAGCAAAGATGAGCTTGATGCTATGGAGAAGGTAGCATTCTCCCCTTCTCCGATTTCGGATATGCGCGAATTTCAAACCAGACTTAAATCAATTGCCGATCGACTGAATATTGATTCATCCAAACTTTCTGCCGTTAATTTTGACTCAGATGGTGGCAGTGAAGGCGCCATTAAATCTCGCGCCGAAATAAAACTGACTGGACTGGCATTAAATGAAATGGTTAGTTTTATTTCAACCCTTGTCGCGCAAGAAAAATTTAAAATAGAAAATATTCGCCTAGATAAGAATGAAGAACAAGGCCTGCTTTTCGGCCTGATGGGACTGATTCACTATCGTCATGCGGGCAAAGAATGAAAAAAGAGATGGAAACTGAAGGGCCGGGGCAATTGCCCGACGATATCTATTTTTTGAGCAAACGCTTACAGTTTAAAATCACCATCATTGCCACTGCCGTGTTGTTCTTAGGTCTGCTGATTAACTTTCCTCTACGTGCAGTCATGACTCAATCTATTTCTCATTTATTACAAAATAATCCCTCATGCCAAATTGTTTTTTCAGACCTAGAGAGCACACTTTTTTTCCCCGGAGTTGAAATACAGCGACCAATCATTCCTGCAAACTGCCTTGGGACATCAAAAAACTTGATATTGCAGGGACTTAATGTACACCTTATAGGTCCCAGTTTTGTCCCCTTTGGATTGCGCTTGCGCATTCAAATTCTAGTTGGAGGGCAAGAGCTTACTTCTTACTTATCACTCTCATTTGGCAAAACAGTATTTAAAATTCCTGAAACCGTCATTAGATCTCAATTAATCGAGAGCATTATAGGAGAAGACTACTTTCAAGGTAAGGTAGTCATGGAAGGACTCTTCGAGTCAAAGGGCACGACCCTACAGACAGGCCAGTTAAAAATTGAGTCCACCAATTTCTCATTGCATCCGCTTAATATTAGTGGTCTGGCCCTCCCAGAGTTGCCCCTGTCTCAAATTTTAGTAAAATTAAATCTAACCTCGCCTAAGGATTTAGAAATTGTAGAAGTTATTGTCGGCCATCAGGATGCACCGCTACTGGTTCATTCTACCGGCAAGGTATTTCTCAATCAGGCCAATCCTGCTCTTTCGCGCCTCGATCTAAGAGGTGAAATTAAATTCTCCAAATCTTTTCTAGATAAATTTTCTATCATCAACTTATTTTTGGCTGCCAAAAAGCCGGTTGATGGCATGTATAAATTTAGTCTCACCGGCCCTATCACAGCACCTCAACCCAATTTTCTTTAATTTGCCTATAGCGTTTGACGCTTAACTAAAGCTATGTCATAAATCTTTGCATGCAGACTTTTGAAACCAACGCAATTATTTCAGCACTTGAAATCAATCTTAAGCGCCATACCCCCCAGGCCTTTTTACAAGACGTCTATGAATATGCTCTTTTGCCCCCTGGTAAGTTATTTCGCCCAATGCTGGCGTGGGCAATGGCGAGTGATTTTCAAGCTGCTCCCTACCCCTTAGGTAATACCGGCGGCGATCTAGAATTATTTTGTTGCGCCCTGGAAGTTCACCATGCCTATACCCTAATCCATGATGATTTACCTGCCATGGATAATGATGACTATCGTCGCGGCAAACTCACCGTGCATAAAAAATTTGGACAGTGGCAGGCCATCTTAGCAGGTGACGGCCTGCTGAATTTATCTTATCGCCTTTTGGCCATGATGGAACGGCCCAACAACAAGCAACTGATTAAAATTTTTGCCTGGGCGATGGGCCCCAAAGGACTGATCCATGGTCAGGCCATGGATCTGGGACAATTTGCCACCAAAGGCATAAATGAAATTTTACACATTCACACTTTAAAAACTGGGCGCTTGATCCAATTGGCCTTGCTAGGTGGAATAGTCATTGGCAAGAATGGATCTTTGCAATTTTCAGATGTTAAAATTGCCTTACGTCTAGGTGAAACTCTAGGCATTCTATTTCAGCTGCTAGATGATTTAAATGAATTGGCCGATAGCAATCTGCCAGAGCATGAAATGATGATTAATCCTTGGTTAAAGTGGCCAGAACAGGCATTAAATTTGTCTCTGGCGCTTATGCTTAAATTGCAAAAAAATATTCAGCGCTATGAGTTAAATTATCTCAAGCAGTCCCTGGCCCCTTGGCTTAAGAAAAACCAAGAGCAAATCATAAAAAATAAATTACCTGAAAAATTTAAGATTTTACCACTGATGCAGGCCTTTGATGCCTTCAAGCTCGGATAAACACTTCTGCAAAATACCTCGCGCATCCTCTAAGCGTTTTAAATCCTTAGATGAAAGTGATCGACTAACTAGCCCCTTGCTGTTGCCAGTAGTGTCGCATTCCTGCAACGTCTCATTCTTATCCACATCAGATCTTGAGTCTGTGGAAGCTTCTAATTGCCAAGAGGCATCGCTCTCCTGCTCATAAAGACCGTCGCCATCCCAGTTTATGGTCTTAAGTATGGCACGCGCTTTTTCAATCGACATTTTTTCTTCAAATAACAATTTTTTTACAAACAAGATGATTTCGATGTCTCTTTGCTCGTACATCTTCTTTCCGGAAGAAGAAACCTGAGGAGATATTTCAGAAAATTCATTCTCCCAAAATCTAAGAATGTACGGGCGAATACCAGTTAAAGAACAGACTTCATCAAGTTTAAATAGTGACTTGTTGGGAATCTCTAGAATCATTCTTCCTCATTTCGATTTTAATCTAAATCGTGTTCATCATCAAAATCATCGTCTGAGTCAGGTGTTTCTTCGTTCAAAATAAATGAACTGAGAGCGCGTGAAGCCCCATCTCTGGCCGGAATGCTAGTATCCTCTTTCCCCTTATCGTCGAGACGATGAGAGTAGCGGGCCGTAACGTCTTCTTTTAACACCTGGCTAGGTCTAAAAGTAAGAACCCGACGCGCACTGATTTCCATGGCATCCCCCGTCTGAGGATTTCTTCCCATTCTAGTACTTTTGTCGCGAATGGAAAAATTTCCAAATCCGGAAATTTTGACTTTCTCACCTTTGGCAAGAGTGTCTTTAATCACCTTGAAAACAAGATCGACCAAATCCCCCGCCTCCTTCTTGGAAAAACCGGCCTCTTTGTAGACACGCTCAACGATGTCCGCCTTGGTCAAGCTCATAATATTTCCTCCATGAAAACCTTGGCAAAAACCTTATATTTATTAATAGGTTAGCAGAACTTCGAATTTGTTTCCAATAAAAATTTAAAACAAAATTTACCTATTCAATTTTCTCCGACCTATTTGATCTGAATAGGTTACTGGCCGCGCTTTGAGCGTTCTTTTCTAGATTTAGACAAGGCCTTGCGGATCTCAAGTCTCTCGGCATCGCGCTTTTTAAGCCAATCGCTCAGTTTCTGATCCACATCCTGAAGCTCCTCGATCAGCTTGCTGGCAATCATCTTACTGCTTGCGGCAACTTTTTTATACTCACTGAGTTTGCGCGTATCCTCTGCCACCATCAACTTGCGTCTCTCCACTTCTTCCTTGGTCATGCGGTAAATAGGCATGTCTGCTAAATATTCTGCGTAATGAAACTTCTTGCTGACTAAGTATTCTACAAATTCTTTGCGGTTTTTCTTCTTGGTGGCAATCTCATATTCTTTATTTTTAATAAAGCGGATAATTTCATTACTTTGTGTCAGCTTATCCTGATATTCCAAACATAAAAGTTCATATCGGCGTTTAACCACCTCTAAGCGCTTTTTACCGAATATTTCAATGATCTCCTCGGGCGCATTAAATATCTTAACTCCTCTTTCTGAGATCAAAGTGTAATTAGGTACTAATGAGCTGCTAACTCCGATGGTCTTTTGCACTTCTTCCAGTGGTGGTCTTTGCCCACGTTTAAACACCAACTCAATCATGACGTCGTTATCGACACTGGAATCAATGAAATCTTTTAAATAACCACTATCAGTAAATTTTGAAAGATGGCGATAAACTTTGGCGGCATCAAAGCCGCGTGGCAGTTCCGTTATGTAAATACTGTCATTTTTCTCTTCGAAAACACTGCTGAAAATTAACTTTCCCTTCTCATCAATATTGATTTTTTCTTTGTAGAAATGGACATAGGGTTTAATTCTCTTGGCCTTGCCTGTCTGAATATACTGGATCAGGCTGGCGATGATTTCTTTGTGGTTAAAACTTGGAATGACAGAGCTAAAACCAGTTCCGATACCTTCGGCACCGTTTAAAAGCATGAGTGGCAATTTGGGAAGGAAGGCACTGGGCTCCATGACCTTTTCGTCATAATTGGGAACCATTTCCACCTGGTTCATGTCATCAAAGATCAAAATTTCGGCCAATTTTCCCAGGCGACATTCAATGTAACGACTGGCAGCGGGGGATGTTTCCATACGCTCGCCAAAATATCCCTTTTTATCAATCAAGGGATAGTTGTTGGAAAAAGAGTAATCCTGGGCCATATTAACAATCGCCGATTCAACTGATTGCGGCCCGTGTGGGTGAAGAGTCAGCACCAAACCGGTAGCAGAACTTACCTTTAATAAACCCTTTGATTGATTTTTCCATAAAGTAAAAAGGATTCTTCTTTGCCCTGGCTTAAGTCCGTCCTGCAGATAAGGGATGGCCCGATCCATCAAAGTATAGATCTGATAATTGCGATATTCTTCTTTGACAATTTCAGACAATGGAATAGATTCCAATGTATGTAGATAACGTTGCTTTGCCATAACTATTTCCCTCGCCCGGCCCGACTCGCCTTAGGACTTGCTTGCTTACTAACTTTTTTCTGTTTTGTTTTGACAGGGGAAGCGCGTTTTTTTATTTTGGCGCCACCTGATGCAACCACTCGGGGAGATCGCCCGCCATCTTCTTCATCTATCAAAAGATCTTTTCTGAGATTGGCATCCTTGCCAAAGCAAACCTCCAACATAGACTTGGCCAGCTCTTCGTCTTTAACATTAATTTTAGTATACTCTGGCCTGGTTAAAAGATATTTCCACGCCTCGGGGGACATCTCACCTAATCCCTTATTGCGATGAACTTCTCTGATCTTAATATTGCTCTTCTTTAACTCTTCAAATTCTTGAGCACTTTCTAAAAAACGCGTTTCCTTGTCGGTTAAAATTTCAAACAGTGGGGCCTTGGCAATCTGAATCACCCCGTTACTAAAAAGTTCTGGCCAGAATGTATAGAAGAAGTTGGTCAAAAGCGTATTGATATGGCCTCCATCAACATCCGAGTCTGCCAGAAAAACAATCTTGCTGTATCTCATCTCATCTTGGTTGGCAGGCTGGCCGATAGTCAAACCGACTGATGCCATAATATCGGAAAATTCTTGATTTTCTAAAATGTCCTTGATCGATGCTTGAGAGACATTCATGGGCTTGCCACGCAAGGCAATGCCACCGTGATATAATTTGTCTCGCGATGAGCGCAGTCCTCCGATGGCAGAATCACCTTCGCAGATAAACAGGGTACACTTGTCACGCTGTTTTCGTTCATTGGCATCGAGAAGTTTTTCTACTCGTTGTTTTTTTTGCTTGCGCCCCAATTTGGAAGCATCTTTGAGCTCTTGAAAACGATGACGACTTTGTGCTCGTTCCATAACAAGCTCTAAAAATTCCTTATTTTTGCGTAGAAATTTATCCATATTGGAGGACATAAGCCCTTCAATCGCCTTTTCAAAATTTAGATCACGCACAAACTTGCGTTTGGTTTGACTTTCAAAACGAGGATTAGGCATGGTGATACCCATGACAAAAGTCAAACCGGCGAGTACATCATTATCGACGATTGTGACCTTTTCCTTTTTTGTTTGCCGCTCTAATTTATCTTTAATGGCATTAATAAAAAGACGTTTGACTCGATCGTGGTGAAAGCCACCATCAAAGGTCGGAGTGGAATTGACGAACGAAATAAATCTTTCGCGATCATCATTTTTTTTATCAATACAAAGATTGAGACTAATATCAATTTTGCCTTTGGCCTTCTTGCCTTTGACCGTCGTTGTTTCAAAAATAAAAGATTCATCGGCAAAATTTTGCCCGCTATCGGGAGAAATTTTAAGCGCCAACTCCAAAAGTCCCTTCTTAAAAACATATTTTTCTTTATTGAAGGTGAAGATTAGTCCGGGGTTATTATAGGCCAAATCAATAATGCGTTTGCGCAACAAATCCTCATCAATAACATTATTTTTATAGACTTCTTTTGCCAGCTGCAGCTCAACCCGAACGCCGGAATGACCTTTAAAACTTTTTGCCTTGGTTTTTTTAGTAGTAAGAGCGCCATTAACAAAAGTAAAGGTTTGCTCCATCTTGGTATTGTAGTGCCTCACTCTGGCAATAAATTCATCACTGGTAAGACAAGTGGCTGCCGCCCCCAGACCATTTTGCCCCAGAGTGCGGTAAAGAAATCCTTTGTCATCGACTTCCTCATCTTTAAATTTTGAACCGGTTCGAAATTCTGTGTACACTTGTGGAATCTTATTCAAAGGAAAACCGATGCCATTGTCCTCAATGATAACCCGTGTTTTGTCTGGACTTAAATATGTGTGAATCTCAGTCACATGGCCGCGATAATGTTCATCAATGCAATTATCCAGGATCTCTTCAATTGCTTTAGATTTGGCCTGGTGGAATTTCACCGTTTTAAATTCTACAGAATTTTGGGTGTAAACATACGTTTCTAAATCCTCAACATCATTACTGCCAAAGACTAGAGTCACTCGATTACGACAATGCCAGCGCTGATCTTTACTTTCGATCACCGCATCAACTGCCTTACCTTTTCGCCTAACTTGTTCAATTTCCATGAATTAATCCTGAGCAATATGAATATTGGAGAGCTTCCACTATAATAGCAAGGTTAAAGGGCCTCTATTTCCTAGGAAAGGGACAGTGCACAAATTTTTCATCATTTTTTCGTTTTTGCAAATTGCATCTAACCAAAGCTGGGGTAAAAGCCAGGAGATCAAAGACCAAGTAGCTGCGTCTATTAACACCCAGGCCTTGAGCTTTAAAGATCTTCCCCTTAGCGATAGCAGTAAGCAGCAGCTTACACAACATAAGATCCAGGCAAAATCACACGTACTTGAAAATGAGCATGAGCAAACACAAGAACTGGATTTTAAGATTGCTGGACTTCACAAAAAACAATGTACGAGAGCACTCGAAATCCTTTCACGCTATGAAAACTATTCTACTTATTTGGATTTTGTCAAAACTTCTAATTATAATTCGTCTACGCAACTCATTACTTTTTTACTCGACTCACCTATTCTGCCTTTTAGCATGGTGCTCTCTTTTAACTTGCCTCGCATAAGTCGCGAGGGTCGTTATCTTTTTTATTTTAGTCAGGGATTTTTACAGGGATTGCGTGGAACCATCTCAGTAGCACAGCATAATAAGCAATGCTTGTTCTATACTGAGGCGCACTGGAAAGGACGTCACAGCAAAATTCCTTCGACAGTATTTGAAATTTTTAGTCAAACGCTGGCCCGCATTGCCATGGAAAAACTTTTTCGCATTTCAGGCGGATTGTAACCTGTCTCCGCTTTCATAATGACAATCTAAGAAAAATTGCTTAAATGATTGCTTGAGCTTCAATTCCACACAAAAAGGAACCCAATTGAAGGTTTTGAGAATATCCCCACGCGATACCTACGCAATACGTCAACAGATGCTTCGTCCAAATAAACCAATTGAGACTTGCCACTTTGATGGTGACGATGAAGACCAAACTTTTCATCTTGGCGCCTTTGTCGAGAGCAAGCTTACCAGTGTCGCTTCGTTTTATTTTGAAAAGCATCCCAAACTAGATGATCCCTACCAGTTTCGCCTGCGTGGAATGGCTACATTGCCAGAGCATCAGGCCAAGGGTCAAAGCAGTGAGCTTTTAAAAATGGCCTTTCCGCTAATTAAGCAAAATTTTTGTACACTGTTGTGGTGTAATGCCCGCTTAAGCGCCGTTGGCTTTTATGAAAAGGTAGGATTCATTAGAGTTGGAGAATCATTTGAAATCCAAGATATCGGGCCGCATATTCTGATGGTCAAAAATATTGAATAGGTAGATTTTTTAGTTTCCCTGAGCGGATGCTTCTGTCAAACAGAAGCTGCGATCACGACGCCGATGCTGCAAGCGGTACTGTTCCTTTTCACACTTTACGACTGAGGCAAATTCTTTCAAAGGCGAGCAAGGCAATAAACGCCGATCTTTCTTAAATAAAACTTGCTTACGCTTTTCCTGGCAGCTGCTGAAATCCTGGCCAATGACACAAGCATAATGACGCTCTTCGCAATCATAAATTAAAAATTTTCCTCGTGAGTATTTTTTAGAAATATGTAGGGGCGGAACGTACTCCTCTTGCTTTTCGCTCGAGCTTTTAGCGCGAATTGACTTATCCTGGTACTCACCAGTGAGATTGGAAGATTTTCGATTCTTAACCGGAGTTTTGAGGATGGCACTATTAGAAGCACTTTTCTCCTCATCATCCTGGCACCACCCGGGTCCGCCAAATAGCGAGATTAGTAATCCAAATAATATGGCATAAATTATTTTCAACTTGCAACCCTTCATCTAGCTATGTACTGGCCAAATCCATCTAAATAATTTTATTCTGCAATGGGCAAACTTGGCAACTAAAGGTCACTTATGAAAATATTGCTGCACAACCCGCTTCTAGCAGAACTGGCACAGATAATACTTAAAAGTTTAAGTCAGCTGTATGGAGATAAATTTCCAGAAACCCCAGACAATCTAGAACAAATCATCAACAAATTTTCCCGTCCGCCGGATTTTAAGCTTGGCCACTTCGCCTTTCCCTGTTTCTTTTTAAGCAAGCAAGTAGGAAAAGCTCCTGCTTTAATAGGTCAGGAACTGGCAGCGCAACTAGAAAACAATAGACCGGAACTACTTGCCCAAATCAGTCACCAGGGTCCCTACATCAACTTTTATTTTTCCACCGCCAGAATGGGAAAGCTAGCACTGGAAAAAATTGAAAATGGCGAGTATTTCAAAACCCCTTTAATACAGCAAGCTCCCAAGCTAATGGTGGAATATTCTCAGCCCAATACCCATAAGGAGTTGCACGTAGGTCACATGCGCAATTTGTGCCTGGGTAATGCCTTGGTTCGACTACTACGTTACACCGGCCATGAAACTATTGCTGCCACCTTTCCCGGCGATGTCGGCACTCACGTAGCAAAATGTTTGTGGTACTACCGCCACAAAAATCCAGGAAACCCTCCCGTCAGTCACAAAGGCGCGTGGCTAGGTGAACTTTATTCCAAGGCCAATAACCTTTTAGAAGATGAAAAGGGCTCCGCTCAAGAAGAAAAAAATAGACTGGAGCTGACTCAAATTTTGAAACAACTAGAATCGCGCCAAGGCGAATATTATGAGCTATGGAAAGAGACGCGTGAATGGTCGATTGCACTTATGCAAGAAGTTTACAGCTGGGCCAATATCCACTTTGATAAATGGTACTGGGAATCTGAATTTGATTCCCCCTCGTTGCAGCTAGCGCGTGAATACTACCGCCAAGGATTTTATATTGAATCCGAAGGGGCCATTGGCATGGATCTGGGCCAAGATGGTTTGGGCTTTTGCATGACAATTAAAAGCGACGGAACAGGATTATATGCCACTAAAGACATCATGCTGGCGCAAAAGAAATTTAATGATTTCAAATTAGATAAATCTATTTATGTCGTCGATAAACGCCAGGCCCATCACTTTAAACAAGTATTTAAAGTTCTGGAAAAAGTTGGCTTTGAACACGCCAAGGATTGTTATCATTTGCAATATGATTTTGTTGAGCTACCGGATGGCCCCATGAGCTCACGCAAAGGAAATATTGTGCCGCTGATGGAATTAGTTGAGAAAATGCAAAATAAAATTAAAGGCGATTATTTGGAAAAGTATCGCACTGAGTGGAGTGATCAAGAGATCGATGACTGCGCTAAAATTGTCGCCGAAGGGGCGATTAAATACGGTATGATCCGCATGGATAATTCACGCAAAATTGTTTTTGATATGAATGAATGGCTCAAACTAGACGGCGAAACCGGGCCATACTTACAATATGTTCACGCACGCATCCGATCACTGTGTGACAAGCAAGGCTACAAACACGCAAGCAAAAGAGATTGGTCTCTTCTCACCCACCCGGCCGAACAGGCAGTCGTCGTGCACTTGACCATGTTTAATAATGTCATGCTAGACGCTGCCTTACAAAGCAAGACACCCTTGGCCTGTGCCTATCTCTATGATTTAGCCAAATTGTTTAATAGCTTTTATGCCGAGTGCTCAATTGCCAAGGCGGGCAGCGAAGAAGTTAAAAATGTGCGCTTGGCCCTCAGCTATTGTGTCGGTGAAAGCATGAAAAAAGGGCTGGAAATTCTTGGCATCGAAGCGCCTGAAAAAATGTAATTTCTAATTTGCCACCTGTGGACGCCATCCTTCACTGAAGGCGTCAATGCGCGGTCCGCAGCCCGACTGCCATGGCCCAACATAATATGTACGGCAAGTTTCAGCATCGCAACCCAGCTGATAACCATTGGGCACGCGGTAGTAATCGCAACTTTTATCAGTACAGCCTAAAGTCTGAGTCGTGGACTTCATATAATAATCACACGCTGTGGCAGTACAACCAATTTGTTTGTCTCTAACTACGAGATAGTAATCACAGGAATTTTGATTACAGGCCAATTCGCGGTTGCTTGAGCGTAAGTAGGTTTGGCACGATTTTGAAGTACAGCCCAATTGATAATTGGCCGGCACGTGATAAAAATGACAGCCACTGGGGTCGCAACCCAAAACCTCAAGCTGACTATTTGGGCGGGTGTAAACATGACAGCTAGTTAAATTACAACCGACAATCTGGTTGTCACGTAAGGGATACTCATTGCAATTTTCTTGTGTGCATCCCACTTGCATACTTCCTTTAATGATATGTGCCTGACATGTTCTGCGACTACAAAAGATCTGCCTGCCCACAGCTGCATGCGCCGAAGAACAAACGCCGCCATCCACAGCATGGCGCTGGTATGAACCTACTATTGCCTGCGCCCCTGGCATATGCTGCTCCAGGTTTGGTAACGTATCTTGGTTGAGCTCAAGGCAATGCCCATCCTCATCAGAGTCGGCCAGCGCCAACTGGTAGTAAGTTAGCAAAATGAAAATGGGAAGTGCGATAGAGAAATATGCTTTCACAACCAGCTTATCGGACTATTACCCTTGGGTATTAAGGTTTAAAAATTCCTGTAAGTTATCCAAATTCCTCTTTAATTATCAATAGGTTAATCTGGGGTAATATTTGCCTTATATATCCCTTCATGCTAGAGTTGCCCCAAAAATAGGTTTATATTTGGCCTATTTTAAGCTATAAACCCGGATTCTAGCGCATAACATTTTGCAAAGGTTTGATTTTTCTATGCTCAAAATCAACAAAAAAGTCGAATACGCTTTGATGGCGCTCAAATTCATGGCCTATGAAAAGACGCAAGGACAGGTCACCTCAGCACGGGAAATTTGCGATCGCCTTGGCACCCCCTTTGATACCACTTCAAAGGTTATGCAATGTATGAACAACTTTCAAATCTTAAAATCGGTCAAGGGCACAAAAGGGGGCTACACCCTGGCGTGCGAACTAGGCAGCATTACCTACATGCAATTGGAAAGGATGATTGAAAAAAAAGACAGCGAAAATGTTTGCGGCCAAGGCGCTCATATTTGTGAACTTTATGAAAACTGCAACATTGTAAGTTCGATTGAAGGTTTAAATGCCTCCCTCAATACTTACTTAGAACGCCTGACTCTAAAACAATTATTTGAGATTGAACAAAATGCACTGGCACAAACTTCATGTGCCAACAATTTGCAAAACAGTGATCTGCAACAACAGCATTCATGCGAAAATAGTCAGGAGAAATTCAGAGTATGAGCGCTGAAATCGAGAGCAAAGAATATAAATATGGCTTCTATACTGATATTGCAGTTGAGGAATTTCCCAAGGGTCTAAGCGAAGATATCATTCGCCTGATATCCAGCAAAAAAGAAGAGCCTGAGTGGATGCTTAACTTCCGCCTTAAGGCCTACCGCCACTGGCTTAGCATGGAACCTCCCACTTGGTCCCAGCTGACAATTCCTGAAATTGATTTCAATGACCTTTATTATTATGCCAAACCAAAAGGCAAAGAAGGGTCGATTGTGCCTGAAACTTTGGACGATGTCGATCCAGAGTTGTTAGCGACATTTGAAAAACTGGGTATTCCTTTGGGCGAACAAAAGCGTCTCACCGGAGTTGCCGTCGATGCGGTGTTTGACAGCGTATCAGTGGGGACAACCCACCAGGAAGAGCTAGAAAAAGTCGGGGTTATTTTCTGTTCTATCAGTGAAGCTGTCAAAAACCACCCCGAGCTAGTACAAAAATATCTAGGAACAGTGGTTTCCTATAGCGATAATTTTTATGCCGCTTTAAACAGCGCGGTTTTTAGCGATGGCAGTTTTGTCTATATCCCCAAGGGCGTGACTTGTCCCCTCGATCTCTCCACCTACTTTCGCATCAATGCCAAGCAAACAGGACAGTTTGAGAGGACGTTGGTCATCGCCGATCGCGCCAGCTTTGTAAATTACCTTGAGGGTTGTACCGCTCCCCAAAGAGATGAAAACCAATTGCATGCCGCCGTGGTTGAAATGGTGGCGCTTGACGATGCCATCATTCGCTATTCGACAGTACAAAACTGGTACGCAGGCGACAAAAACGGGCAAGGTGGAATTTTCAATTTCGTCACCAAGCGCGGTAATTGCCTGGGTAGAAATAGCACCATTAGTTGGACTCAAGTTGAGGCCGGATCTGCCATTACATGGAAATATCCCAGCTGCAATCTGATCGGTGACAATTCCCAGGGGGCCTTCTATTCCGTCGCCCTAACCAATCACAAAATGCAGGCCGACACTGGCACCAAAATGATCCACATTGGAAAAAACACTAAATCGACCATCATCAGCAAGGGTATTAGCGCTGATGGCTCGCAAAATAATTATCGCGGTCTGGTTAAAATCATGCCTGGCGCTCATGGCGCTCGCAATTATAGCCAGTGCGACTCCATGTTAGTGGGTGATGAGTGTGAGGCCAACACCTTCCCCTATATTGACGTTAAAAACCCCACCGCTACAGTCGAGCATGAGGCCTCAACCTCGCGCATTTCAGAAGATCAGATTTTCTATTTGCAGTCGCGCGGGCTTGATATGGAAAAATGTGTTTCCATGATTGTTAATGGTTTTTGTCACCAGGTATTTAAGCAACTGCCACTGGAATTTTCAGTTGAGGCAGTCAAGCTGCTAGAAATGAAATTAGAGAATTCGATAGGATAAAGAGGTTAAAAATATGCTTAGTGTAAAAAATCTGCATGCAAAAGTTGGCGACAAGGAAATCTTAAGCGGGATTAATTTACAAATAAATGCCGGTGAAGTTCACGCCATTATGGGGCCTAATGGTTCAGGCAAAAGTACTCTCTCTAAAGTCATTGCCGGCCACCCTTCTTTTGAAGTTTCACAAGGCAGCATCAGCTACAATTTTCAGCGCAAAGATCTAGATCTATTACAACTTGAAGCTTTTGAGCGCGCCCAAAAAGGTATCTATCTTGGCTTTCAATACCCAGTGGAAATCCCTGGCGTTAGCAATCTTTCATTCTTACTTGAAACCTTCAATACTCTATGCAAGGCCCACGGAGCTAAAGAAATGCAGGAAGGGGAATTTCGCCAATTTCTAAAACCCAAACTGGAACTTTTGGAAATGAATGAGTCGTTTCTTGATCGCGGAGTCAATACTGGTTTTTCCGGCGGCGAAAAAAAGAAAAATGAAATTTTACAAATGAGCGTGTTGGCACCACGACTGGCACTGTTAGACGAAACTGACTCAGGGCTTGACATTGACGCCCTGAAAGTAGTTGCTAAAGGTGTTAACCACCTTAAGAGTAAACATAACGCCATTGTCCTGGTCACTCACTACCAACGCCTTTTGGACTATATCGTGCCTGACTTTGTACACGTGCTTTATAAAGGCAAGATTATCAAGTCGGGCGGCAAGGAGCTGGCGCTCAATCTAGAGGAAAATGGCTACGAAGGCGTTATTTCCGCAAGCGCGGCAGCACAGGCGAGAGTTTAAATACTATGAATTTGATAAAACAACCTGATCATTCTCATCCTTGGATATCCATCATCGGGAAAATGGTGACAAAGGAAAGCACTGGAGACAATCAAGAATGTTTGGGACATTTTCTAAATCTAGGCCTGCCGACTTCCAAGGATGAGCGTTGGCGCGCCGGCAACCCGACTAAATTTTTAAGCGGCTATTCACCTTTGCCCCTAACTTCTCAACTCTCAGTTGAAACTCTGGTAGCTGATATTACAAACATTTCTCCTTACTATCTTATTTTACAAGATGGCCAAATCCTAGCACAGGCGCCACAGCTCAAAGACATTTTAAAAATTGGAAGTAGCTCTGATTCTGCCGATCATGCTGATAACCAGCAGGCATTAGACTGGCTCAACCAGGCCCTGGCCCCCGCGCAAATTAGCATTACTCTTGAAACAAAACAAAAACTAGCATTTCCCTTAGTCATCTACCACCATGCCTCCATACAAAATGAATCTAATCAGTCATTACCCGGCAGTACTTACTCACGCCTACATTTTGAAGCGCTGGCCGACTCCAGCATGCATGTTTTAGAAGTATTTAGTAGCGAAATGGAAATTGCTTACCATCGCAACGCCCGCACATTTTTTAACTTGCACAACAATTCCCATGTCACTTATACGCGCGTGCAAAATGATTCTCTCCAGGCCTGCCATTATGGCAAAGTTATAGCGAAAGTTTCCGCTCATGCATTTTTTAAAAGCTTCAGCTATAATTTTGGCGCTGCTCTTTCGCGCCTTGAACTGGATTTATCCATGCGGCAAGAAGGCGCGCAAGTTTGGGCCCACGGCCTTTTTCCAATTGCTGGCGATCAACAATCAGACACTTTTAGCGAAATTTTTCATCTTGCTCCTCACACCACTTCTCACCAGCTCTTCAAGGGAATGGCAACTGATAAGTCCCATGGCATATTCACCGGGAATATTTCGATTGCGCCAAAGGCACAAAAAGTTGAGGCCTCACAATTATCGCAAAATCTACTTTTATCCAAACTGGCACATATCGATACTCGCCCACGCCTAATGGTGGCGGCCGATGATGTAAAATGCGGCCACGGGGCCACCATTGGACAGCTAGGCGAAGAAGAACTCTTTTATCTGGAATCACGCGGACTAAGTAAAGAACGCGCCTTACAGCTTTTGCAGTCGGCCTTCTGCCAGCAAGTCATTGATCAAATGGAAGATAAAAATATCATGCAGTATCTGCTGCAACTTCTGGCCAAAAAGACGCTTGAGTTTAAGTCGTCAGGAGTAAAACATGATTGATATAAAAAAAATCACCAGCGATTTTCCTATACTGTCCCGCTCTGTTCACCAGCATCGCCTGGTCTATCTCGATAATGCCGCGACAACGCTTAAGCCACAAGTTGTTATTGATTCTATCAAGCAACACTACGCTCATGAAAGCGCCAACATCCACCGCGGCGTACACTTTCTAAGCGAACAGGGAACTCTGCGCTACGAAGAGACGCGACTTGAGGTGCAAAAACTTCTAAACGCCAAGCATGCCCATGAAATTATTTTTACCAAAGGCACAACTGACGCCATTAATCTTGTGGCGCAAAGTTTTGGCGAAATATTTTTTAAACCTGGAGATGAAATTCTTCTCACCAGCATGGAACATCACTCCAACATCGTACCGTGGCAATTGATCGCCGGCAAAACGGGAGCAAAGGTCATCGAATGCCCCATCAGTGACTGCGGTGAAATTGATCTGGTTGCCTACCAGAAGTTACTCAGACCGGGAGTGACTAAGATGGTCGCCACCTGTCACATCAGCAATAGTCTCGGCACCATCAACCCTATCAAGAAGATGATTGATTTGGCGCATGCCGTGGGTGCAAAATTTCTGGTTGATGGGGCGCAAGCTGTCGCTCATTGCCAGATTGATGTCATCGACCTGGATTGCGACTTTTACGCTTTTAGTGCCCACAAGGTACTTGGCCCAACAGGACTAGGTTTTTTATATGGCAAAGAATCTCTGCTGAATACTATGCCCCCCTACCAAGGCGGAGGTGATATGATCGACGTGGTGTCATTTGCCGGCACCTCCTATAATCAGCTTCCCCATAAATTTGAAGCGGGTACGCCGCATATTGCAGGTGGCATCGCTTTCAAGTCGGCGCTGCTTTATTTGCAAGAAGTGGGACTGAAAAATATTGCTGAATATGAAAACGAACTTCTCGTTTACGCCCAAAATGCATTGGCAAAGATGCCCGAAATTAAAATTATTGGAACGGCAGAACATAAGTCGGCGGTCATTTCATTTATCATGCAAGACGCACATCCGCAGGATATAGGAATGTTGCTTGATCGCCAAGGCGTGGCAGTACGCACTGGCCATCACTGCACCCAACCGCTGATGAAAAGATTTAACATCACCGGTACGGCACGCGCTTCCTTTGCCTTTTACAACACGTTTGAAGACATCGACATTTTTATAACGGCCCTAAAAAAAGTTAAGGAATTTTTATGATGGACACAACCTCTATGGAGCAAGAACATATGGCGACAAAATCACAACCCATCAGTATTGATATTATGCCCTCTCCCAACCCTAATGCCGTCAAATTTGTAGTCGACAGGCCGCTTAAATTGGAAGGCAACTCCAATTACCGCTCGCCGACCGAATGTGGGGAAAATGATCTAGCAAAAGCACTTTTCACCATCCGCGGCGTCGATCAGGTTCACTTCTTTGATAACTCTGTAACGATTACCAAATTTGGTTACGAAGAGTGGGATGCTATCGAACCGCGAGTAGCAGAAATTTTAAATGAAAAAATTCACTCCCATAACCCTGATTATTTTGATCCTGATCCTGAGGCAGAAAGGCGTAGAAATCTAAGTCCTGAGCTTTTAAAAATTGAAGAAATTCTAGACAAGACCGTACGCCCAGGTCTGCAAGGTGACGGTGGCGATATCCAAACTGTCAGCTACCAAGATGACATTCTCCTGGTTAAATACCAAGGCGCTTGCGGCACGTGCCCTAGCTCCACCACCGGAACCCTTGAGGCGATCAAAAGCATCTTGCGCGACCAGTACAACCCTGATATCGAAGTCTACATCGTGCCCGAATACTAATAGGTACGGCCTACCTTTTGGTAGTGCTTTGCACTACCAAAAGGTAGGCCGTACCAAAAAAGCCCTGGCTCTTTTTACTTCTCGCCAATACAATTGATCCAATGAGAATATTTCATATTGCTTATTATCTTTTTCTAGTTGTAGGCCTGGGGCTGTTGCTGCTTGGTGGTTCCAAACTAGCACAAAATATTGTGCGCTGGAGATCCGCAACTATCCAAAGTGGCCAGGCCCTTGGCTATCATCGGGAGCTTTCAAAAACTACGGACGGAATTGGACGCACGCGCTCAAGCACATGGTTTCCTCAACTGATTTTTACCACGGTGATCAAAGGTCGACGCCAGCGCTTTACCGATCCGAGTATTCAATTTTTTGAGAGTTTTAAAATCGATGAAGATGTTCCTGTTGGAGTCATCCAAGACGAAAATCGACCGGCCCAGGCCTTTGTCATGACTTTTCACGCCAGATTCGCCAGTTCCTTACTCCTCATATTTATTTCCTTCATGTTTATTGGCCTACCTTGGATGGGGCGTTCTCTCATTTTTGAGCCTGACAATCCTGTCGCTAGACATCATAGAAAAGAACAACTCCAAAATGATAAATCCTCCGCGCCAGATGAAGTTTTCGAGCAACTACTAGACCGCGTAGACGAAAAAATCCCCATCAAAAAATATATCCCATGGGCCAAAAGTCTGGGGGTTCTTTTTATTGTGCTGATTCTAGTTGGAGTGTTCAAAGAACACATTAAACAACTCATGCCCGGATACAATTATGCCAAAGACCACAACAACACCACTGATCTTATGCAAGCGGCTTCGCATGGTGACCTAAGCGAAGTGACACGACTGATTAATGCGGGCGAGGAAATAACAGCGGAAGATATACTTGGTCGCCAGGCGCTAACCTTTGCCATTAAAAACAATCATGTTGCCGTTGCACAATATCTATTGCAAAAAGGTGCCACCGTCACCACGACTTTCTCAGACTCATTTTTAGAAGCTGTAGTTATCGGCAGCGATGAATTATGCCAATTGATGATCGAGAATGGCTACCCTGTGGATATTGAATATCCCGAAATAGGACTTTATCCCGGCGATCTCGCCATTTCTAATAAGTTGGTCAAAACGGCTCACGCTATCCATGCTCGTGCAGGGAAATTCAAGGCACCAGTGGCCTTTATACAAGTGCTTGATGGTTTCTTGCCACAAGCTAACAGTTCATTAAAATTCAAAAAAATCTCTTTGCAGGAGTGGGTCGATCTTAATAAATCCCTTTAGTTTATTTTATGACGCCGGTGAGCTACCAAAAGGGTGCTGGCACCTAACGGGAGGAGTTGTTGCCTTCGCTGGCAGCAGCACTATCTTCAAGTTCGCCGCCAGATCTCGCCTGAGAATCTCGATTGTCATCATTAACTGATTTAACTGACCATAAAGATCCCTCTTTGCAATTTGCCCTGGCGCTAATTGAAAAGTATGCCAGACGGTCATCCCTGTAATAGCGTGTGGGCAAAAAATCAAAAGATGTGAGTCCACCCTGGGGTTCACCATTATAATAGTTTTTGCATTTAGAATTGAGTTGCGAGAGTGCCTTTGTCTTAAGTTCCACTTCTCTAGCAGCAGTTAAAGTTGGTGGAATATTTCTTAATTCGCCTTCATAATCAACTTTGATCGAGACGTAGGTATAGCGGTTGACAGTTGTACATATCCAGCACCAGGCATGGGCCGCTTGCCCGATCGTCATAC
>Ga0066639_10000438_pt1 | contig 36166 bp, 24 predicted proteins | sample CryGeyCG2114_010_2_FD_59504 | JGI IMG/M metagenome (GOLD analysis project Ga0066639, IMG submission 59504) | Groundwater microbial communities from aquifer - Crystal Geyser CG10_big_fil_rev_8/21/14_0.10 | ecosystem: Environmental > Aquatic > Deep subsurface > Groundwater | place: USA: Utah...
CTATAAATAAAAATGGAGGGTTTGCCTCGACCACACCCGTACACGGAGGAATTGATGAATTCCTAAAATTTGATCTTAATGGTGGAGGGGTGCTGTTTGGAAACAGCATGTATATAATCAATGCTCCTACTGTTGCTGCAAATACAATGGTTGGCCAGATTGTGAGGGTAGAAGACGGAACTTCTCTCGCTAATACAGTAAGGGGTCTTGAAGTACAAGCCCACAAGGGAGGTAACACGCAAGGTGAAAATACAGCTATCTCTGGTTTTGGCAGAACTTTTGGAGTTAGGGGAACTACGGAAGGTGATGCTGGAGGATCATTCTTGCCAGCTGGAGTTTTCGCTGAAACAAGGGGAACTAACCAAGGAAATGCTTTGCGTACCTACTCTTCTACTATCACTGGAGCGGACCTGGTGTATCTATTCCAAGATACGTCTTCGTTTGGAGGAACTGGATTGAGGATGAATTTTGCGGTAGGTAGCGGATCGTTTGCTTCGACTACCAGTAACTTCTTGGATTTGCAAATCAATGGAAGTAGTAAGTTTAAGGTTGAGTATTACGGTACGACAACTATTGGAGATGGTACAAATCAGGCGGGACTCCAGATTGGCCGTGGAGGAATCTGTGTAGATAATGATGGTGCGTGTACGGCTTCTACGACAGGAAGGATTACCAGTGTTGAGTCTCAGCTTGGCAACTCCGACTTGGCTGAAAATTACTTCTCAGATGAAGTTATTGATCAGGGAGAAATCGTCTATGCTAAGGGGGGATATTCTGTAGGAAAAGCAGGGGTAGCAGACGAGAACGCTGTCATAGGAGTAGTTTCTACTAAGCCAGGACTCCTTCTTGGTTTCGATGATAATGCAAGTGGAGCATATACATATCCTGTAGCTCTTGCTGGTCGCGTGCCTGTGAAAGTGTCTACCGAAGGAGGAAATATTAAAGTAGGTGACAAAATTAGACTATCATCTATAAATGGTGTTGGTATGAAATCTGGCGGTGGTCATGAGGTGGTGGGTATAGCCATTGAAGAGTTTGATGGAAGTACTGGGGTATCGGAAGGGGTAAAGGACCAGCTTGCTGACAACGAACCAAGTCCCCTAAAGCCTATCGTCTCTCCCTCAGAGCCAGTGGAGAAATGTTACAACAGTGGAGGTGTGGCTACAGGGGAGACGGAATGTGACCCTGACGCGGTAAACCAAACCACTAGTTCAAATGATGTACCTACAAATTCAAGTTCTGAAAACAGTTCATCAACATCTACACAAACTAATTTAAATATACCCGCTGAAGATAAAGTGACTTCGTCTGGTGACACAGTTAAGGTTGGAAAGATTCTTATGTTTGTAGATTTAGGCACATCTGATTTAGTCTTCGATGTAGATAGTTTTGTGGCTAATCTGGATGAACAAAATGATGGTGTTATTACTAAGCTTACTTCTATAGTAGTAGAGGGCTTGATGAGGATGGGTGTCACTATTGCGGACGGAATAATAAATGCAAAAGAATTTATAGCTGATAGGGTCAAGGCCAAAACGGTTGCTACAGATAGTTTGGAAATAAAAGATGGTGCTACCGGAGAGATCTATTGTGTGGGCATAATCAACGGTGAATGGCAAAAAACCAAGGGAGCTTGTGGTACAAGCACAACAAATACCAGCACAAATCCAAGTGCTGGTACTACTTCAAGTTCTGGCACGCAAGACACCATACCCCCAGTGATTACAATAAATGGAGACAATCCTGCTCGTATAGAGATAGGACTTGTTTACAGTGATTTAGGCATCACGGCGACTGACAATATGACAGAAAATCCAAGAATAGAAACGAGTGGGGCAGAAATTGAGACATCTGTAGCGGGGGAATATGTTGTCACTTACACAGTTACGGATCTAGCTGGAAATCTTTCTACGGCAACAAGGAATGTTGTTGTGTACAACCCCAACGCTCAAGAGATGGTTGCTGATCCGTTGCCAGCAAATGATACAGCTTCAACTACAGAGGTAGCGGATATTACGGCCCCTGTAATCAGTATGATAGGAAATTCAAATATTTCTATTAATGTAGGGGCTGAATATATAGACGAGGGGGTTACCGCTACTGATGATACTGACGGGGATCTTACTGGAAATATAGCGGTTGATAACCAGGTCGACACTTCTATTCCTGGTGCATACAAGGTGACTTATAGAGTGAGTGACTCGGCTGGAAATCAAGCGGAAATAGTAAGAAATATAACAATTGTTGAACCTGTTAGCACGTTAGGTACTACGCAACAAGAAAGTGGCGCCACGACCACACCAGAATCCACACTATAGGTGTTTTCAATAACTGTTTGCTTTTGATATAATGAAACCACAATATACATTATGATTTCTATAAAGAATCACTACAGCTTGTATAAGCATTTGTACCACCTCGTGCTTCTTTTTGTTCTAGTATTTTCTATATACGCATTTACAAATGATTGGTTCTTTTTTGACGAGAAAGCAGAGGCGTCCGCGCTATCAGGACCTATCGCGACTGTCCCGCATGCTACATACTCTTTTTCCACCGAAGTCGTTGGTGCATCAGCCGCGCATATTGTGGTATTAAACAGCCCTTCCAGCAGTCCGGATTACAAGTGGCAGTTTTTAGACGGTGCCGGCGGAATACGGTTTATGATAGACAGAAAGCAGGGTGCCGGTTGGGAGCAGTTAATATCGCAAATCCAAGTGTCGCCTGAATACAAAAGACAGCAAGGCCCGCCCGGAAATTTTGTGTGGAATACATATGGTTTGAATGGAAATACCACCGGCGGAAATGTGCTCCGCGAATGGGATAGGCAAGACCAGCCGGACGGCTCGGTGCAATTTGTGCGTACATCTGAAGGGTTTGAAGAAGGTATAGCGGAAACATTGACGGAAATATGGACTGTACCAACGGAGTTTGAAGGTGGCAGTCCGAAAGCGACATATCAAATGACTCAAAATAGAGGTATCGTACTTGACAAGGGCGTCCGCGAAGGCGCGTGGCGCATGAAGTGGGCGCTCTCCGGCATTTCCGATATTGTGTCCGACAATACGAATATTACGGACCCGGACGACCCGAGCGGACCGTGGCCGATCAGAACAAAAACATATTCAAACGGAGAGTTTACTATAGATGTTAATGATTTTGACAACGCTGAAGCCACATCAACCCCTCTGCATACATACTCTGAAATAGGCACAAACAACAAAGCGGAGATAGTTTTTTATTCAAGCGGCACGGAAGGTACTAGAATTGTTGACCCAACAATAGTGACAACGGCTCTTTCAAGTCCGTGGACTTTTCGCCAAGGCAGGGCAATTTTTCATAACGGCAGTCGTTTTTTTATCCTATATAATGATACTGATACTGACGGCAATATTTACTACAAATCAAGTACGGACGGCACGACATGGTCTGCGACCAGTACTCTTGTGAGCGATCAGAGTGTTTTCACTTCGGAAGACCGCAGAGTTTTTGCCATAAATATGGTAAGCGATACCGTGTTTGACATAACATATATCACCACTGGTTCTATATTAAGAACATGTACTATAAACGGTTCAAGTATCAGCTGTGATTCAGGGTCTATAAATATAAGTAATAATTCAGGCGACGGTTCCGCCTCTTTAGGCCGCTCTTCAGATAATTATATCATTCTTATACGACAGCGTGGCGGAGTTTCGGATGATATGGAGATAAATTTTCCTATTTCAAGCCAATCAGGAGATGCTGTTAACATTCAAACAGACCCCACCGCACAGTATGCAGTTAACAGTACTTCTTTAATAGGAGACGGTATTTTATATAAAAACTCAACGAAGGCGTTGGCTGTAAGTCTTAAGGATGCCGGAGGAAGCAAAAATGACGGATATTTTTATGGAATCTGTACTTCAGCAAGCTGTAGCGTTTCTAATACACTTTTTATTACTTATGCCGATCCTACATCCGGCAGCTTTGGAGACTTGGTCCGCGTAAACGATAATGACTTTAGATTTGTTTTGATAAACGCTTCAGGAGATTTAGAAGAGTATAAGTTTGATGGGTCGTCATGGTCAAGCTTGGGTACTATTGAGACCGCGGGGACATTGTCGCATCCTACTTTATTTCGCAGTTTAATATCGGGAGATTTGTTTGTATTCTATACTGACACATCTGCTACCCCGGATGTTATATATAGAAAACAAAAGCCACTTGGCGGGTCTTGGCAGAATAAAACCCAAGTAGACGCTTCTGAATCCGGTGACCGCTCCATTGCTTTAACCCAGCGTTTTGAGATTGCCGCCACTTCATCCGCTCAAACTCGTGATACCACATATTTAACTTGGGGATATAGAGCGGCGAATGGCTCTGCGTATGATATTGCGGTAGGCAATCTCAAGCTTCACGACTTGACATGGGCAACCGGTGCTACGGATTTTGAAATATGGGAATCTGGCTCTTTGACTTGGGATGCGGGTACACTCATATGTAGTGGTACTTTGACAGATGATAATGGGGCGACTGTAAGCTGTGATTCTGGCAACATATCTCCATCGACCCAATACAGAGTACAAACAGTTTTGAAAAATACAGGTACGAGTACTCTGCAAATGAAAGGGTCATCAGGTTTTGTTGATCATAAAAATGTGAAGAGTGGATGGGCTGGAGCTAGTCCAACACTTGGAACTTGTGGATTTAACGACCTTGGTGGAGATGACGGCTCTACCACTTGTAGCGTTGCCTATAATGGAAATGATGTAAGAGTTACCAATACAGGATCAGCCAACGTTACCATAGGAGGAGGAGGGTCAGAGGGATTTATGTATATCATCACCACAGGTGCTGATGCCACAACAGATTCTACTGGCTATCTTAATGCGTCTATCGGAACCACTACTCCAAATAATATTTTTATTACCGAAGACTCAAGTAAGATTACTATTACCGTAGCTGAAGCAGGTGGTGGTATAACAGTTTCTGGTATTCTCTACTCAGACGAAGGAACGACACAGATAACAAACGGTGGGCATATCATCTCTCTTGCTGTGGCTACGGGTACTGTAGGTGTATATTCCACCACCACAGATGTAGGTTCTGGTGTATGGAAAATTGAAAATATTAGCAACACTACTTTTGGTAATGGTACTCCGTTTATGGCATGGGTGGATGAGGATGTGAATACTAAGGGTGTGGTTATAACTAAAGCATCTTCTACTGGAGTGGCAAGTAATATTACCGGGCTCAACATTTATCAAAATAGAGTGATAGTGAGACATGAAGCGACTTCTGCTACTTCTACCACTATTACGGATTTTTCTGCATATACTGGTCTTGATACAGATATTCCTTTTGCTGTTAATGGCGGAACTTTAGAGATATTTAAGAATAATGAGCTTCATATTTGGACTGGGGATACTTTCGCTCCCGGGGGGGCGGTGACTGTCCATGGCAATGCTTCCACAACCCCTGCTTCTGGTAACCCAGATGGCTCTCTACACATTGACGATAGTTCTACTTTTACGTCAGGGGGAAATATTATTTTGGCTGGAAACTGGACTTCAGATACTAGCTCTACATTCACAGCAGGGTCAGATACTGTAACCTTCAATGCTTCTACTACAGATAAGACAATAAATGCTAATTCTACAGCTTTCAATAACTTAACAATTGACGGCTCCAGTGCTGGAGTGACCGTAAGTTCTACAGACCTTTCCGTATCAGGTACTTTGACTATTGGCGCAGATGATACTTTGACTATTGATACAAACAGAACTTTAACTACTAATTCCACGGTTACTATAAATACTGGCGGTACCATAGATGGAGCAGGCACTCTGGTTCTTACAAGTTCCGGCTTAAGTACCACGGGAACACTTGATTCACGTGTTAGGTTTGATGCTACAGGTGCAACTTTGACAATGCCAGCGAGAACTTATGGGGGTGTCGTAGAGCCATATTCATCAGGTTCGGCAGGCCAAGTAACTCTTGGCTCTGGAACTCATACTTTTTCTTCTGCTCTGCAGCCAACTGCAGACGGAGCGGGGGATGTGACAGTAAATGGGGCTACCAATAATCCCACAATAAATATTACAGGGAACCTTGATTTCTTGGGTACTGGTGGTGGTACGGAAATCATATGGACAGGAACAGGTACGTGGACCGCATCTGGTAATGTTGATTTTACCAGCGGAACATTTACTGCGTCTTCGTCAAACACTTTTGTTATGAATGGAACAGCAAAAACTTTGACTATGGGGGGTAATACATTTGCTGGCGCACTTACTCTGTCTGGTAGCACCAATTTAGTTGATGGAGTTTCTGTCGCGGGTAATGCGACGCTTTCCGGAACGGTATATCCTCAAGAAAAAGCGGTGACTCTGACTGGTACTTCAAAAACTTTGATTGGAGGTGGCACTATTGGTGCTTTATCTGTGGCTGGAAGTTATACCTTATCATCATCTGATCTAACAGTTGGTACCACAACCATTCCAAGCGGTGGCACACTAACAGTTGGTTCTGGTCTTGCATATACATCAACATCAACTCTTAGTTTGGTGGGTACTGTAGATGGCTCTGGTACTACCACAATACAACATTCCAATTTAACATCCGGTGGCACACTAAATTCTAATGTAAGATTTGACGCTACTTCAGGTAATATCACAACAACTGCACTTACCTATGGGGCAAATGTTGAATACTATTCAAATTCTTCTGCTTCAGCAAGAACTGTTACTCTTGGTAACGGCACCCACACTATTAGTGGGGCGCTTCTAGGTAATGCGGCCAACAGTCAAAACATTACTTTAGCTGGTAATACCAATAATCCGATAGTGAATGTTACAGGTGGTGTGTTTTTCATAGGTGCAGGAGGTGGCTCTGAAGTTATCAACGCTGGTTCAAATACATGGGATATTGATGGTAATTTAAATATTAATGGTGGCACCTTTACATCAACTTCTGGCAATATGAATTTGGCTGGAAATTACACAAATAACAGTGGGGTATTTACGCACAATAGTGGTGTACTCACTCTAAATGGAGCAAGTCAACAGACTTTAACCGGAAGTATGGTAGATACAAGTGCTTTTTATGGTCTAACTATTACTAATAGTTCAGGAGGAGGAGATGCAACCAACACTCCTTCTGTGATATTTGCAAATTCCGCTTCGACCACAAACACGTTTACTGTAACCACTGCTGACGTAACCACCAGAATGCTTGCTGATGCTTTATATACATTCACTAACATAAACTGGAATGGACAGGGAGCAGGTAATCCTTACAAACCTCGATCTTCTGTTTCAGGCACTCCGTGGAAAGTCGATGTACCTGGTACACAGATAGCTCTTTCTTATGTGGATTTTATGGACACCAATGCCTGTACGGGCCCAGCTCTTGTGGCGTACCAGGGTACTGGTAATGTTAACTCTGGAAATAATACCTGCGTTGCCTTTACGGGACCTTCTATCTCTTCTGTGGCCAATCAGGTTTTTGTGGTGGGGCAATCAGCTACAAATTTATCTAGTCTGACGGTGACTGATCCGGCTGGAAGTTTGATTACGGGAAGCAATGATTTGCGTATAGCTATCGCTACATCAACGGTTGATATGCTGTGGGATACCACAGACGCAACTGCGTCTTTTGGTGGTACTGCATGGGGGGATGATGTTACGAGCGCTACAGTAAGTTATGAGGGCGGAGGGTCTGTTGTTGTAATTACAGTTGATAATGATTTTGAGCCAGGTGATACATTGGTCATAGACGGCTTGTCATTTACGAGTTTTGGAGTTGCTAATGCCGCCATTTCAGGTCTAGATCTGTACATAGATGGACCATCGGATATTGTCTCTGATGCAAATGATGACAAAACTATAGCTATTAAGGGTGCTTTGGTTGAATCAGATCATGTCGTTGGACAGGAGAGCAATAAATTTACTTCCAGCTCTGTTACCGGTGCAGAACTCTTTGGCTTTAAGTTGGCTCCTTCTGGGGAAAGCATAAGCGTTACCAATCTAGTCTTTTCATTATCTGGTATCAAAAATATCACATCTGGTGATATTACTAATGCCATTTTGAGTGTGGATTATAATGGAGATGGTGCTGTAGACGGAACAGACGATTCTGTTGGTGGCGCTGGGGCAGTGTCTATTAATGGTGGCGCTGGTACCATAACATTTACCTCTTCATTTACTGCCACCACTACCAGAAATTATATTTTTAAGGCAGATGTTTCGAGTATTAAGGCGGGGGATGAGATTATTGTGAAATTGATTTCAGGCAACATCACTTCTTCTGGCATGACATCTGCTGAAAGTATTACTACAACAGGGTCGGCTTCTCAAGCCTACCACGCTAGGTTTGGCGGTGGGCAGGGTGGTGGTGGCGGTGCGATCAGTGGTGTAGGAACAAGCGCTGGAGTTGTGGGTGGTGGGGGTAGTGGTTCAGGTGAGAGTATAGGCAATGAGCCTGGGTTCAAAGCCCCTTCTTCTTTGGGGTCTACCTTTAGTCAGTGGACAAATCCTACCAATGCTTATTCTTCAGATGGTAGCCCGGCTACAGAAAGTGTGTTAGGCAATAAGCAGGATTACGCAATATTTGGATTTAATATTCCTACGGGAAATCAAATTGACGGTATTGAAGTAAAGCTTGAAGCGTCAGCAGACTCGCCTGGCGGTACTATTGATGTGGAGTTGTCTTGGAATGGCGGAGCAAATGTTACTACATCTGGCTATACCGCCACTACTTCTCTTATGACTACTGATGTGGTGATGACTGTTGGAGGGCCTGCAGATACTTGGGGAAGAGGATGGGCTCCTGCGGAGTTTGACAATGGTAGTTTTGAAGTAAGGGTTACGGCTCAGCCATCGGCTAATATCATTAGTCTCGATGCTATACAAGTTAAGGTTTACCATAGTGTCACTGGTGGAGGTAGTGGTGGAGGCGGGGAGGTGTATGCGCCTACTAAATTCCTCGCAAATGTATTTAACGCTGTAAATGATTTTTATCAAGCTATTACGGGTGTGTTTAAGCGTATCAAGTTCGATATAATATCTAAATTTATAAAATCAGTGCCTCAGGCCATGGCATCTGCTGTTCGATAATAGTTATTGTATATTTTTGTTTTTAAATAGAGGCTAGTTAGTACACTAGAGTGGTTTATGTATGAATATTTCTTTGTTTAGGAAAATATGTATCGCGTTATTGTTTATTTTTTTACCACTTGCTCTAAATGCAAGTGTTTTTAGCAGTAGTAATTTTAAAATATTAGATCCGACTATATCGATAGGTGGTGGAAAGTCTAGTTCCGTAAGCTATATATTACTCCAGTCTATAGGAGAATTTGCCACTGGGACTTCTACTGCTTCAAATTTCCAGCTAAATTCTGGATTTTTGACATTCCCTACATCCACTCTACCTATACTAGGTGCTACGGCTGGAGATGGTCAGGTGACTCTGTCTTGGACTACTGCTATTGGTCAGTTGGGCTGGAATGTGTCTGGGTATACTGTGGGACAATCAACTTCTTCAGGGGGACCCTATACTTATACTTCAGTGGGAAATGTGACGAGCTCTATTCGCACTGGGTTAACTAATGGTACAACTTATTATTTTATAGTTAGTGCTGAAGATGCGTTCGGTAATCTGATCGCCACATCAACAGAAGTATCGAAGGCTCCTGTTGCTGTTTCAACTCCACCAGCAGGTGGTGGCGGAGGTGGTGGTGGTGGAGGTGGTGGAGGTGGTTTGTTGCCAGCAGTTACAGCTGTTATTTTTAGAGGAACCGCTTACCCTAATAGTAATGTGTCTTTACTTCAGGATGCTAGAGTTGTTGCTACAACCAAAGTGGGAGAAGACTCCAGCTTCGAACTAAAACTTTCTTCTGGACTCTCGGGAGGAATCTACACTTTTAGTATTTGGGCTGAAGACATACAGGGCAGGCGATCTATCACGTATTCGTTTAATATAAGTGTTACCTCGGGAGTAACCGCTCTAATTGGTGGAATTTTTTTACCACCTACTATTAGTGTTGATAAGCTTGAGGTGCGACGTGGTGACACGCTTACTATTTTAGGACAAAGTGCGCCATTGGCAGACGTAACTGTTTTTATCAACTCTGAAGAAGAATTAGTAAAAAAGGTTTCCGCAGATGCTTCTGGTGCCTGGCTTTATAAATTTGATACATTGGAGGTCGAGTATGGGGATCATAGTACGCGCAGTAAGGCTGCCAAGAATGGAGACATAACAATTTTTTCTCAAGCGGTTGCGTTTAAAGTTGGGACCAAAAATGTCTTAGCTGATCAAACCAAAAAGTTTTTAAGGGGAGATCTAAATGCTGATGGCAGGGTTAATTTGATCGATTTTTCTATCGGTGCATACTGGTACCAAAGACCTCTTGGTGCCTCATTCCAAATTATTGAAAAGGAAAGACTAAATGGTGATGGAAAAATTAACCTGATTGACTTTAGTATCATTGCTTTTTATTGGACCGGATAAGTATGTTTAATTTAATTTTTAGAATTTCTATTTTATCATTACTTTTTATTTTAAGCCCTAATATGGCGCTTGCTTCTCAATTTTATTTTTCTCCTCTTGCGGATGAAATTGGGGTAGGTGGGGAAATTGAGGTTTCAGTAATTTTAAATCCAGAAGACGAGCAAATAAATGCCATTGAAGGGGAGATTATTTACCCAAGTGATGCCGTAGAAGTGTCTGATATAAGGTATGGGGATTCCGTAGTAAATATATGGATACAAAGTCCCTCAGTTCTTGAGCGGGATAACAAAATCATTTTTTCCGGTATCATACCAGGGGGTTTCAGTGGGATTCAAGAGCCATTTGCGCCAAAAACAATTGATGGTAAGTTATTCAGCCTCATCTTAAAAACTAAAAAAGAAGGAGATTATTTGCTATCTCTTACTAGTGGGAAGGCTCTCTTAAACGATGGGTTGGGAAGTTCTGCTGAGGTTTCTACTAGAGATTTTAGATTGCGAGTATCTAGCGAGAGGGGTGTGTCTATGAATAAAAGTTTTACAGATGATATACCGCCTGAGTCTTTTAGTCCTGAAGTAACAAGTGACCCTAACGCATTTAATGGAAAATATTTCTTAATATTTAGTACGCAGGACAAAAATTCAGGTATAGATCATTATGAGGTGAAAGAGGGTTGGGGGAAATGGGTGGTGGTAGAGAGTCCATATATATTGGAAGATCAAGAATTGAAAAGTAGAATCAAAGTCAAAGCTATAGATCGTGCTGGTAACGAACGTCTTGAAAAAGTATTTTCTTCTTATCCACTTTTTTCTTACGCTAAACTAGCTCTGTGGGTTATTATTATAATAATAGTGGTTAGGTTAATTTATTTTTTGAGAAAAAGAAAATAATGTTGATTTAAAATTTATTTTATATAAACTTTCGACAAACAAAATATGGGTTCTTTGATCCACAGGGCTTTTAATTTTAAATATGCGACTCACGTCACTGGTTTGTTAGTAGCGATTGCTTTTTTTGCAATTACTTTACCTGTCCACGCAGCCAATTTATACCTATATCCAGCAAATGGCTCTTTTGCCGTTGGCCAGACTATATCTGTAGATATTTACGTCTCGAGTACAGACAACGTGATGAATGCTGCGTCTGGGGTAGTATTGTTTCCCTCGGATAAGCTTCAGGTTGTGTCTGTTTCCAAAACAGGATCAATTATGAATTTATGGGTTCAAGAGCCGGTATTTTCGAATAGCGCAGGGACTTTTTCTTTTGAGGGCATTGCTCTCAATCCGGGCTTTACGGGCTCCGCAGGAAAAATCATAACCGTCAATTTTAAAGTGGTTGGAACTGGTATTGGTAATTTGTCTGTTACTCAAGGATCAGTACTAGCAAATGATGGATTGGGTACAGGCATCTTGTCTGGAGTAGCTGGTGCCACGTTCAGTTTCGGAGGGGTAGTTCCTGGTCTTCCAAACGAAGTAGGAATACCTGGCGTGCCCACGGTCACCTCAAATACACATCCAGACTCTAGCAAGTGGTATTCAAAAGATACGGCAACATTTGAATGGCAGTTACCTCAGGGTGTGACTGGTACCAGGCTTTTGATTGGCAGGATTGTTGACGCTGTGCCTCTGGTAACATATGTGCCTCCAGTATCGACAAAAACTATTGAAGATTTAGATGAGGGTATTTCATATTTCCATGTGCGTTTAAGAAACGATGATGGTTGGGGAGGTATAGCACACTTTCGTTTAAATGTTGATACCGTTAATCCATCCAGTCTTTCTGTGAACGTACAGAAACGGGATGATGAGACAGACCCTGTCGTCGTGCTCAACATTAAAGCTCAAGATGAAACTTCTGGTATAGATCATTATGAGGTATCTGTAGATGGAGGAGAGTCTCTTGTGGTGCCAGGAAGTGCTAGTCAGTGGGCATCACCAGCACTCGGGCCTGGGAATCACAAGCTAGCAGTTAGGGTGTTTGATAAGGCTGGTAATAATATTGGAGATGAAGTGTCTGTAGATATTAAGGGATTAGATGTTCCCAAAATAACCTCTTATCCTAATGTCCTGGTAAGTGGAGAGACTCTTGTTGTGAAGGGGGAAACTTATTCTAACGTAACAGTGAAGATATTTGTGGCTAAAGAGGGTGAAGACCCTGTTGAATATACGACATTAAGTGACAATCAAGGTAAATTTGCATTTTCAATTGATGAGAAACTAAATAAAGGGGCCTACGAATTATGGGCTCAGGTTGAAGATCGGCGTGGAGCGCAGAGTGACCTAAGCGATAAGAAGCAGTTTACTGTGCGTGGAACTAATGCTTTATTTACTGGAGATCAGGCTATGGGAACAATGTTGTTCCTGGTACTTCTGATCATTGCTTGGTATGTCAGATCAACTTTTGTGATCCTTCATAAGAAAATAAGCAAAGAGATATCTGAAGCTGAGGTTGCTGTTCGCAAGGCTTTCGATCTTCTAAAAGTCGAGATTGAAGATCAGGTGGGTCGTCTGCATAATATAAAGAAACATAGGGATTTAACCAAAGAAGAAGAAAAAATGCTCCGCAGATTCAAGAAAAATTTAAAGGATGCAGAGAAATTCATAGAAAAGGAAATTCAAGATATAGCAGATGTTCTGTAAACTATAAAAAATCCCACATGGTATAACGTGTGGGATTTTTGGTGTTAGATCTCAATGCGTTTTTATTTTAATATTGTATAATTAACCTAATGAATGCTGTTTCTATTATTCCTATATATTTTGCTTGGCATTACGGTCGGGCGTTTGGTGATTTATTTAGATTATGGAGAAACTTGCTCTGGTTTGCATTCCATTTTTTCTCTATAGGTTCTTCCGCAAGGACTTTGTTTTCACCATGGAGACGCTTGGGTGAAAATAGGAGCAAGGGATTTAACCCTGGCGTTTTTTTTGAGTCGTTAATTGTAAATACGATTATGCGAATAGTAGGTGCCGTGATGAGGCTTTCTACCATATTTATTGGTTTGGTATTCTGGGTAATTATATTTTTGTTAGGGATCATTGCTGTTTTTGCGTGGATTATTTTACCAGCTCTTATTGTTGTTATTTTTCTGTCAGGGATTAAGATTATTTTTTAAAAATTATGGCTAGGAATGCGTTAATAAGAAGAAATAACAGATTTTACAATGCTATTATTGTGGATTCGGTTTTTCCACCAAAAATAAGAAGACTTCTTTCTGGGGTGTCTGGGGTCTTAAGTGTTATCTGTATTCTCACATATATAATTAGTCAATTTGTTGTTTTTTTGCCCAATTTTTCTATGGATATAATAAGTGGTCTGTTTATGGTTTTTATTTCCATATGGCTTTTTATGCGAAGTATTGAGTGGTTTTATAGATCTTATTTTTTTATAGATGAAGCAAGGCTTGAGACTGGTAAAAATATTCTGACGATTCAATCAGCTCCAAACTTTCCTGTCAGTAGGATTTACTATGACACTAAGAATGGCGATCTAATTAAGGCTTTTTCTAATTCTCTTTATGGCGATATGGTTTTGGCTCGTCTCGGGGTTGGTGACAATGAGATGGGTAATTTTTTGGCTCAAAGAAAAAAAATATTAGATTTCAGTAGGTATGGTATGGAATTGGAGAAAGTTGTAGACTTGCCAAGTCTAACAAAATTTATCTTTAATGAAGATAAAGATTTTCGTGATTTTCTTTTACAGTTTGAAATTAAAGCAGAGGATTTGTATGGTGCCGGAAGCTGGGTTGAGAGAGACTTTAAAAAAGAAATAAGAGTAAAGCGTTGGTGGGGCAGAGAAAACCTAGGGCGCATTAATGGTATTGGAGGCGATTGGGCTTATGGTGGAGCCTATACGCTTGGGAAATATGGAAAGGCTATTCCTTATGAGTCTTTGAAGAGTGGTTCTTTGGATAATTATGCCTATGGTGAAGAAGAAGTTAAAAAGCTGGAAATGATTCTTTCTAGGGAAAAAGAGGCGAATGCTCTTCTTGTGGGAGAGGAAGGGGTTGGAAAGGATGATGTTGTAAAGCGTTTTGCCGCAAGGGTGGCAAAAGGTAGTGTCATTGCAAATCTTAAGGGTAGAAAAGTTGTATCTCTTGATACTAAGGCATTACTTGCTAGCACTAAAATCAAGTCTTCTTTTGAGAGCGAGGTTATAAAAATATTTAATGACATAATAAAATCAGGAAATATTATTTTGGTTATAGATAATTTTCCTGATTTTATGGCTGGCGCCAAGGCTTTGGGGTCAGATCTGGCTTCTCTACTGGACAACTACCTTTCTTCTCCTGCCATACAAGTTATCGCTTTGGCTGATTCAGACAGATTTCACAATACGATTGCTTCAAATGGTATATTGATGAGGCGTTTTGAAGTGGTTTTGATGGAGGAGGCTAACGATAGTGAAGTTATTCTAGTGTTGGAGGATTTGGCTGAGAAGCTGGAGGCTAAAAATAAAATTTTCTTCACTTATCAAGCTATTGTTACCATAGACAAAAGCGCGGAAAATTATCTAACTGATGGGGTGATGCCAGATAAGGCTCTTGATTTAATGATAGAGATGGTACCCGAGTTTTCTTCTGAGGAAAGACCTGGCGTACTAAGGTCTGATGTCTTAGATTTTGTACAGCAGAAAACCAATATGCCTGTAGGTGTAATAACTGATGGGGAGAGAGAAAAACTCATTCATTTAGAAGAGTTATTGCATGAGCGCATCGTTGGTCAGGATGAAGCTATTGAGGTGATAAGTGATGCTCTGAGAAGGGCTAGAGCTGGTGTGAGAAATATGAACAGACCAATGGGGACATTTCTTTTTATTGGACCAACTGGTGTTGGCAAGACAGAGGTTGCGAAAACTTTAGCGGAATCTTTTTTTGGTAGTGAGGGGGCTATGTCACGTTTGGATATGTCCGAGTATCAATCCGATGAAGGGCTTGATAAGCTTATTGGCTCTTTTGAGAATGGCAGAGTGGGGGCCCTAACCAAAATCTTAAAAGAAAGACCTTACGGAGTGCTCTTGCTTGATGAGTTTGAAAAAACAAGCTCTTTAGTGTTGGATCTTTTTCTTCAGATTCTTGACGAGGGAATTTTTCATGACATGGGAGGCAAAAAAGTTAATGCTAGAAATATTATATTTATTGCTACATCAAATGCGGCTAGTGATTTAATCAGGCAGGCAGTGAAAGAGAGGGGAAACTTGGCTTCTATGAAAGACGTAATCATAGAAAAAATTATTAACAGCGGGGTATTTAAGCCAGAATTATTAAATCGTTTTGATGGTATAGTTTTGTTCCACCCTCTTTCTAGGGAACATTATGGCCAGATTGCCATTTTGTTGCTTAAGCAATTAAGAGAGAGGATGAGAAGAGAAAAGAGTATTGACCTTATTGTGAATAAGCCCCTGATTGATGTTGTTATAAGTAAGGGGTCTGATCAGCAGTTTGGGGCAAGGCCAATGAAGCGTGCCATACAAACCGAGATTGAACAAAGGATTGCTGATAAAATTATCAGGGGTGAAATAAGGAGTGGTTCAAGAGTAGAATTTTCTGAGAGTGATTTTACTTAGGAGTGATATAATAAATACATTATGAAAAATTACGCTAAAGTAGGGGGTAAAAAGGGTAAGCCGGGGTACCGTACTTCATCGGTTTTTAAATACAAATCAAGCCTTAAAAAAGGCAAAAAGAAATAAAAAACGGCTCATCTTTATCAAATGAGCCGTTTTTTGAGGTTTGGATAAAGTATGCTTTAATTACTATTATGTCCCAATACTATAACCCTAAAAGAAGCAGAAATTTATACAACCCAGATGCTACTGAACCTTTTAAGCTCTCGCGTTCAAAAGTTGATTTATTTATAGAATGTCCAAAATGTTTTTACTTAGACAGGCGCTTGGGTGTAGGCAGGCCCCCTGGGTTTCCTTTTGCTCTAAACTCAGCAGTTGATACACTTTTGAAAAAAGAATTTGATATCCATAGGGCTGCGGGAGATCCCCATCCCCTTATGAAGACTTATGGTATTGATGCTATCCCTTATCAGCATAAAGATTTAGATAAATGGAGAGAGAATTTTGTTGGGGTGCAATATTGCCATGAGCTCACTAACTTTATTTTAACTGGAGCCGTTGACGATGTCTGGGTTAATCCGGCGGGTGAGCTTATTGTTGTTGATTATAAGTCAACAGCTAAAGATGGAGAAGTAAACTTGGACGCAGACTGGCAAATAGGGTATAAGCGACAGATGGAGTTTTATCAATGGCTTCTTAGAAAAAATGGTTTTAAGGTATCTAATACAGGATATTTTGTGTATTGTAATGGCAGGACAGACCACGAGGCTTTTGATGGCAAACTTGAATTTGACATTAGTGTTATTCCATACAAGGGCGATGATTCGTGGATAGAGCCTACTTTACTAAAAGCTAAAGAGACTCTCGATGGAGATGTCCCCGAGGCACATTCGGATTGTGATTATTGTAGATACAGAGAAACTACACGAGATGTGCAACTGGAGAATAAAAAAAGAAGGGAAAAAATAGAAAATCCAAAAGCAACACTTTTTTAATTTTAAATTTATACTTATGACATTTGATGAATACCAAAAATTAACCGGAAAAACAGCTATTTATCCCGATATTGGTAAGGGTTTTGTTTACCCCACTTTGGGGTTAGTTGGTGAGGCTGGTGAGGTGGCTGAAAAAGTGAAGAAGATTTTTCGGGACCAAGGGGGCATTGTAACAGATGAAAAGAAAGAAGAGATAAAAAAAGAATTAGGGGATGTTCTGTGGTATCTGTCTCAGGTTTCTCACGAGTTTGGGTTGTCTTTAGATGAAGTCGCTAGGTTTAATATAGAAAAATTAAATTCCAGAAAAGAAAGAGGTAAAATTAGTGGGGACGGTGATAATAGGTAGTATGAAAATAATAAGCCCAGAGTTCAATAGTGGTGCAAAAATCCCCTCCAAGTTTACCTGCGATGGGGAGGATATCAATCCTGCTTTGATAATTTCTGATGTGCCGAAGGAGGCAAAAAATTTGGCGCTTATAAATGATGATCCTGACGCGCCGGCAGGTACTTGGGTTCATTGGCTGATTTGGAATATCTCTCCTGATACCGTTGAGGTAAAAGAAAATAGTGTGCCCGATGGTAGTATCGAAGGTACTACAAGTTTTGGTGGTGTGGGTTATGGCGGCCCGTGTCCTCATTCGGGTGAGCATAGGTATGTGTTTAAACTTTATGCTTTAGATACTATGCTTGATTTGCCAAGCGGTTCAAACAAAGAAGAGCTTTTAAGGGCTATGGAGGGACATGTGGTAGAGCAATCTGAACTTACGGGTGTTTATAAGAGGAATTAAATTATGGCTACCATGGGAAGATTTTTTATATTAATTTTTACCGTAGGTGTATTGTACGCCTTTGGTATATATTGGAATGATATAAGGGGTACTTTGGTGCCCTCAAAGCCTGTTTCTGGGGATATAGCAGATTCTATAGACAATAATGATTCTCCCCTTAATGCTCCTGAGGGTTTTGAAATTTCTGTTTTTGCAGATAATTTGCCTGGAGCAAGGGTTATGACTTTCGGGCCTGACGGTAATATGTGGGTTAGTCAGACTAAAGAGGGTGAAATATCTGTTCTTGAAATAGATGACGGAAAAGTTGTTTCAGTAAATCTTTTTATGGCTGATTTAAATAGGCCTCATGGTCTTTCTTTTGATCCATCTAATCCTAACATTTTATATATCGCGGAAGAGGAGAAGATATCAAGGATTGATGTATCTACCACCACATCTAAAAAAGAAAAAATAATTGATCTACCTAGTGGCAAAGGCCACTTTACTAGAACAATAGCTTTTGGTCCGGATGATAGGCTTTATGTTTCAACCGGTTCTTCGTGTAATGTTTGTAATGAAGAGGAAGATATGAGGGCAAAAATATTTTCCATGGAAAAAGATGGTGGTGATCTAAAAGAATTTGCTAGAGGTTTACGTAATGCAGTATTTTTCATATGGGATGATCTTGGGAAGATGTGGGCCACAGACAACGGTAGGGATTTTTTGGGGGATGATTTACCTCCCGATGAAGTAAATATCATAGAGAAAGAGAAAAATTATGGCTGGCCTGTGTGTTATGGTAAAAATATCCACGATACTGATTTTGATAAGAATACATACATAAGACCTCCATGTCAGGAGCCTTTTGAGACTGAGAGTCATATAGACATACAGGCCCACTCTGCTCCTCTTGGGTTGTCTTTTGTGTCAGAGATAGGGTGGCCTTCTGAGTACCATGGTAATTTGATGGTTGCTTATCATGGCTCCTGGAATAGAAGTGTGCCTACTGGTTATAAAGTAGTCAGGTTTGTCCTTGATGAGGATGGTAATTATGTATCTAGAGAGAATTTTATAACTGGCTGGCTTTCCGATGATAACGATGTGTTTGGAAGACCTGTGGATATATTGATTGGAGAGGACGGTAGTATGTATATATCTGATGATAAGGCAGGCTTGATTTATGTGGTAAAATACAAGAATGGATAATTTGTTTGCAAAAAAATGTATTCCCTGTGAAGGTGGGGTAGAACCTCTGTCTGGCGAGGTGGTACAAAAATATTTACCTCAGCTTAAAAATGGCTGGGAGGTTGTCGATAATAAAAAGATAAAATACCAGTTTGAGTTTGGTAGCTTTAAAGAGGCTATGATTTTTGTGGCTAGGGTTGGAGAGATAGCAGAAGAGGAAGGTCATCATCCTGATATCCATATATATTACAATAAAGTAGAGATATGGCTTTGGACTCACTCTATTGGTGGTTTGTCCGAAAATGATTTTATTATTGCTGCCAAGATCGAAAGTTTATTATAATATTATTTAATATGAATTTAGTATTTATAGGATTCGCTCTACATACTTTAGGAGAAATTCTGATTGGTTTTACCGCTGTTGCTGTACATCATCGCGTACTTAATCAGCATAGGATAGATAGCAAAGTTTTTAAGACGATGAAAAGAGAGCAGGTGGTTGGTGTTTTCGGTATTTTTCTTATTGTGATCGGGTATTTATTGGAAGTAATAATTTAGTTTATTATGTATATTTTATTTGATATTGGAGGCACTAAAACTCGTATTGCCGGTTCTGATGGTAAAATATTTAGTGAGCCAAGAATAATCTCTACACCAAGAAATTTTGAAGAGGGTGTAAAAGTTATTTCAAAGACAGCCAGAGAAATTGCTGGCGAAGAAAAAATAGAAAAAGTAGCTGGGGGATTTCCTGGTCAATGGTCTGAGAAAGAGGGTGTTTTTGTGGGGGCTCCTAATTTACCTGATTGGGTAGGGAAGTCTCTAGGGGGCAGATTATCTCAGGAACTAAATTCTGATGTGGTGGTGGTAAATGATGCCGACCTCGCTACCTTAGGAGAGGCTGTGTATGGTAAAGGCAGAGGCAAAAAAATTGTTGTGTATATGACCGTTAGTACTGGAGTAGGGGGAGGGCGTGTTGTGGACGGACGTATTGATGATAATACTTTTGGGTTTGAGCCTGGTTGGCAGATTATTGATGGAGGCGGGGCTCTTGGTGAAGAGAGTAAGGAGGTCGGTTATCTGGAAGAATATGTATCAGGGCGGTCTATGGAGGCGAAATTCGGTAAAAAGCCTTATGAAATTACAGATGAAAAATTCTGGGATAATATGGCAAAAACTCTTGCTTATGGTTTGAATAATATTATGGTTATGTGGTCTCCTGATATTATTATTTTAGGAGGATCTATGATGAAAGAAATAGGTATTCCGGTGGAGGCCGTGAGAAGGCATCTTACAGATATAAATAAAGTATTTCCAAATATTCCAGAGATAGAAAAGACAGATTTTGGTGATTTTGTTGGCTTGTACGGAGCAATGGCTTTAGTCCATAGGTAAAAGGATATCCACTCTAAGTTTCTTGTAGTTTTGATATAATAAAAATATGAAAATTAGAAAATCTAAAACTACCACTAAAGATCTGGTGACCATGTTGGCTATTTTGGGGATTATGGTGAATGTGGTTTCTATAGCTGTATCTGTTTTATCATGAAAAAGAAACATCTTACCCCATCAAATAGCAGGGATTTGGCAACCATGCTTATAATTTTAGGTATAATGGCAAATATTGTCAGTATTATAGTTTCAATTTTAAATGTCTAAAAAAGCCCCATTGAAAGTGGGGCTCTTCTGTTTATAATTTTTAGTCTCATAAATAAAACCCCCTCCGTTAAACGCGAGGGGGTTTCTGAAAAGAGATTTTATTGAAGATCTTGATGGCTGGTATGAATACTCGCTAAACTTTTGATTTTTCCGAAACATGAGTTTCTGGACTATCCGTTTAGCGAGTACTTTATACCCAATTTCTTATAATAAATCTCTTTTCGTGCTATGTGAAAGCAGACTATTTGTTTGCTGTCGATTTAAGGTAAAAAGAACTAGATTTCTATATTATCATTGTGTGATTTAATCGTCAAATTTTTTACGGTTTAAAAAATCCGCCAAGCATATTTATGCTTGGCGGATAAAGAAAAGAGTATTTGATTAGTGTCTGTGGGATTTTCCTTGGCTGGTTGTGGCTTTGCTGGAAGATGAGCTTTTGGCTGATGCTCCGGCTGTGGCACCACTTGATGAGCCTGAATTATTTGAGACATTTATATCGTCGTCAGGAAAACTGGTTCCTAAAACGGCTGCTCCTCCAATCGCTCCAGCAGCTGTTGAGGCTGGGCCCAAAGCTTGTTCCGCTACAGAAGGGTTTTCCCCCCTGTAGTCAACGGCTTCTATACAGTTAAGACCAGCCTCATCGCAGTCCCAAATTCTTGTTCTTACCAGGCCCCTGTGAAAAAATCCTGTGTGGCTAATGCTTTGAATGGTGCTGACGGTACCATCTGGATTTACTACATCTTTGAATTTTCCGCCCATACAGCCAAAGATAAATATTATAAATAGGGTTGATAAAATGATTTTTACCATGATTCGTCTCCTTTCTGATGTTGATATTGCAGAGCTAATGCTCTATGCGATAATATTTTTTTAAAGGTACTATGTTGTATCAGGTTGTCATTATGTATTTATTATAATTTTTGTCAAGATTGTGGTACAATGTGCCTTATGTCAGTTTTAGATTTTAAGATAAAGGACAAAATAGAGGGCAAGCTTGGTAGGGCGGGAATCCTAAAAACACCTAATGGAGTGATAAACACCCCAGCTTTTGTGGTTGTTGGCACTAAATCAACCGTTAAGGCTCTTTCGCCTGAGCAAGTGGCTTCTCTTGGGGCTGAGGTTGTGTTAGCCAATACATACCATCTTTATCTTGAGCCTGGAAATGAAATTGTAAAAGAAGCGGGTGGTATCCATAAGTTTATGAACTGGGGTGGCCCAACCATGACTGATTCTGGTGGGTTTCAGGTATTTTCTTTAGGTGATGCGTTTGGTACAAGTGTCAGTAAGATTGCTAAGAGTGATGAAAATGATGACTTACATAAAGGTCAAGAACCCCACGCAAGGCTTATGAAGATTGACGAAGATGGAGTCGGCTTTAGGTCTCATTTGGATGGTAGTGAGCATAGATTTACACCAGAAAGATCTATTGAGATTCAGCATAATATAGGCGCAGATATGATATTTGCTTTTGATGAATGTACTTCACCAAAGGCTTCTTACGAATATCAAAAGGAAGCCATGAATCGGACCCATCGATGGGCTAAGAGATGTCTTGATTTTCATAAAAGTAAAGATAATTCTAAAAATCAGGCCTTGTTTGGTATTGTGCAGGGTGGAAGATTTGAAGATTTAAGAAGGGAGAGTGCTAAGATTATTTCTGAAATGGATTTTGACGGTTTTGGTATTGGAGGATCGTTTGATAAAGAAGATATTGATACGGCTGTGGGGTGGGTCAACTCTATCTTGCCCGAAAACAAACCAAGACATCTTTTGGGTATAGGGGAGCCGGTTGACTTATTTGGAGGAATTGAAAATGGTATAGATTTGTTTGATTGCGTGGCTCCGACTAGGATGGGTAGAAATGGTACTATTTATACAGCAGACGGTAGGATAAATATTTTTAACAATGGCTATAGAAAAGATTTTAAACCCATTGATTCAACTTGTGAGTGTTATACTTGTAAAAATTATACGAGAGCTTATGTTGCTCATCTTTTTAGGTCAAATGAGATGTTTGGGGCAACGCTCGGTACAATTCATAACTTATACTTTATAGTTAATCTGGTTAAAAGAATAAGACAGAGTATTGTAGATGGTAATTTTGTGGAGTATAAAGATAAATTTTTAGGTAGGTATTATGGCGGAAAATAAATTTAAACTAAATAGTGAGTTTAAGCCCGATGGAGATCAGCCTAAGGCCATTGAGGCTTTGGTCAATGGCTTGAATGGGGGGGATAGATATCAGACCTTGCTTGGGGTGACTGGTTCTGGCAAAACTTTTACGGCTGCCAATGTCATTGAGAGATTGCAGAAGCCCACTTTAGTCATTGCGCACAATAAAACTTTGGCTGCTCAGCTGGCGCAGGAATACAAAGAATTTTTCCCTGAAAATGCCGTTCATTATTTTGTTTCTTACTATGATTACTATCAACCAGAAGCTTATTTGCCGGTAACAGATACCTATATAGAAAAAGATGCGCAGATAAATGAAGAGATTGATCGCCTTAGACATGCTTCCACTCAATCTCTTTTGACCAGAAATGATGTTATTATAGTGGCTTCCGTTTCTTGTATCTATGGTTTGGGATCTCCTGAGGAATATAAAAAAGAAAATTTAAAAGTTGAAGCAGGTATGAAGGTTTCAAGAAATGGCTTAATGCGTAAACTTGTTTCCATATTTTATGAAAGAACAAATGCCGACTTAACTCCGGGTAAATTTAGGTCTATAGGCAATAGGGTGGAAGTTATGCCTCCCCATGAGAGGGTCATGTATAGTATCGAAATAGATGGGGAAAAGGTTGTAAAAATATTGGAAATTGATGCCGTATCAAGTGCTATTCGTAAAGAACCTGATTTTTTTTATATTTTCCCAGCAAAACATTTCTTAACGGAAGAAAAACAAAAAGCAGTCGCTCTTAAAAATATAAAGACCGAGTTAAAAGAAAGATTAAGAGAGCTTGAGCAAGAAGGGAGGTTGCTTGATGCTGAGCGTCTCAAGAGGAGGACCAATCAAGATTTGGCAATGATAAAGGAGGTGGGTTATTGCAATGGAATAGAAAACTACTCAAGGCATTTATCTGGTAAGGCGCCTGGAGAGCCACCAGATACACTACTGTCATATTTTCCGCATAGAGAAGACGGTAGTCCAGATTTTTTAACTATCATTGACGAGTCACATGTAACTGTGCCTCAGGTCAGAGGTATGTATGAAGGCGATGCTTCAAGAAAAAAGACTCTGGTTGAATATGGCTTTAGACTTCCTTCTGCTATGGACAACAGACCGCTTAAGTTTCCAGAATTTGTGAAAAGAACTAGTCAAACCATATTTACTTCTGCTACTCCAGGACAATTCGAGAAAGAAGAAAGTGGGCAAGTTGTAGAACAGATTATTAGACCAACTGGCTTGATAGATCCAAAAATTGAAGTAAGGGGTGTTATAGAAAAAGGTAGATATGGGGGGCAGGTCCAAGATTTTATAAAAGAGACAGAGAAAGAAGTAAAAAAAGGTGGAAGAGTGATAGCTACTACCTTGACCAAAAGAATGGCCGAAGATTTGAGCGCTTACCTAAAAGAAAAGAAAATTAAGGCTGAGTATCTTCATAGTGAGATAAAAACAATGGACAGGATAAAAATTCTGACTGATTTTAGAAGAGGGGAATTTGATTGTCTTGTGGGTGTTAATCTTCTTAGAGAGGGCCTTGATCTGCCAGAAGTATCTTTTATTGGTATTTTAGACGCTGATAAAGAAGGTTTTCTTCGTTCGGAAACATCTCTTATACAAACCATAGGAAGGGCTGCTAGAAATGAGGCTGGGAGGGTTATATTGTATGCAGATAAAATGACTGGGTCTATGGAGAGCGCAATTGGCGAAACAAATAGAAGAAGGGCAATTCAGCTTGAATATAATAAGAAGCACAATATTACTCCGAAGACTATTAAAAAACATATTCACGATATCACAGAGCATATGGAAAGTAGTCACAAGAAAACAGTCAGGGCTATTTTGGAAATAGACAAAAGTATTTATGAGAAAAATCCAAAAAAGCTGGATAAGCTTATAAAGATTAAAGAAAGACAAATGAATGCGGCTGTAAAAATACTTGATTTTGAAGGAGCTGCTATCCTAAGAGATGAAATAAAAGAACTCGAAAAGGTTTTGAAAGGCCAATAAAAAAGTCCCGTTTTAAAACAGGACTTTTTTATTGGAATAAAATTTTGCCAATTTTATTTAGAAGTTTGAAACTATTTTCTCATTTGAAATGATTGGTATGACATATACGCTGATACTATAAGCGCTGCCCAGTTTGCCCAATCAGGCGATACCCATGTGTTGACTATCACTGCGCCATTATTGAAAACAGTGAATGCGTATGCTACTGCTATAAGCAGATAGAGGAACGCAGATAGTGTGTAGTAATTTTGTTTGTCCATTTTTCCAAATAAACTAATGGTAATATGAATCGACCTCATTAAAGAAATCAATACTTTAATTGTATCAACTGTATTTTATATTGAAATAACAAACTGTGGAGAATTATTAGTTATAATAAATATGTTCATTTGAAAGATTTTATTAATTTGGTAGTATAGTGGAGTTAAAATGAAACTATTTAACCCCTAGCGCCAAGGCCTGGGGACGTTTCTGTATTTATATATGAAAGATAAAATTATAGTAAAGGGTGCTCGCACTCATAATCTAAAAAATATAACAGTAGAAATGCCAAGAAATAAAATGGTTGTTTTTACCGGTCTTTCCGGTTCCGGCAAGTCATCTCTTGCTTTTGACACTATTTTTGCTGAGGGTCAGAGAAAATATATTGAATCATTGTCCGCTTATGCGAGGCAGTTTTTGCGTCAGTTCCAGAAGCCTGATGTCGATGAAATAGTGGGTTTGTCTCCCGCTATTTCCATAGATCAAAAAAGTAGATCAAATAACCCCAGATCTACAGTGGCTACTATTACAGAGATTTATGATTATCTTAGGGTCTTGTATGCCAGGATAGGGAAGCCTCACTGTCTTGTTTGTGGGCGTGAAATACAAAAGCTATCAAATGAGGAAATACTTAATTTTGTTATGGATAGTATCAAGAAGGAGGGGAAAAAAGCGCACAAAAAAATAATGGGTACGGAATACAGCAACGCTAAGGTGGAAATTCTCGCACCTGTAGTCAGGGGTAGGAAAGGCGAGTATTATCAGCTTTTGTATGATGCCCTCGGTAAAGGGTATTCTCACGCCAGGATTGATGGCAAATTACAAAGTCTTCGCGAACAAATCATTTTGGCTAAGCAGAAGAAGCATGATATTGATCTTTTGGTTGATGAAATTTATTTCTCATCTTTTGACAACAATCCGAAGGAAGCCAGAGAGCGACTCGCTGAAGCTCTTGAAAGGTCTGTAAATGAGTCAGATGGCCTGGTCAGGATTGTTTTTAGCGGTATAGAAGACAATGGGAAGTCATTTTTGATGTCATCTAAGTTTGCGTGTCCTGATGATGGGTTTTCTTATCCAGAGATAGAACCTAGGCTTTTTTCTTTCAATTCTCCATATGGTGCCTGTCCCGAGTGTAATGGTCTTGGTACCAAGCACTTTTTTGGTAGCGAAGCTTGTGAAACCTGTCATGGTGCTAGATTAAGACCAGAGGCTCTTAATGTAAAAATTGGAAATAAAAATATTGTGGAGTTGGTGGCTATGTCTATTAAAGATTCTGATGAATTTTTTGTAGACCTTAAGCTTTCAGAAAGAGACAGAAGTATATCAGAGGTGGTGATAAAAGAGATCGTCAGCAGGATTAAATTTATGGTCAATGTCGGTATAGAGTACCTTTCTTTGGACAGAAGAGCTAATACTTTGTCTGGAGGTGAGGCACAAAGAATAAGACTTGCTTCTCAGCTCGGCTCCGGACTTGTGGGGGCGCTGTATGTTTTAGATGAGCCAACCATAGGTCTTCATCAGAGAGATAATGACAGACTCATAAAGACCTTACAAAGTCTGCGTGATCTGGGGAATACTATTATAGTGGTAGAGCACGACGAAGATACGATATTTGCTTCTGATTTTATAGTGGATATAGGTCCTGGGGCTGGGGTGCATGGCGGTAATATTATTGTGGCTGATGATTTGAACAAACTTTTAACTGCCAAGAAAAATACATCAGGCTCTGTCACCCTAGACTATCTTCGTGGAGACAAAGAAATAGCTGTACCTGAAAAAAGAAGAACCGCCAATAAGGGGTCCTTAAAAATTAAAGGTGGAAAGATATTTAATATTAAAAATTTGAATGCTGAAATCCCACTCGGTAAGCTTGTCTCTATAACTGGAGTGTCTGGGTCTGGTAAATCCTCGTTCTTGTATGAAATAGTCTATAAGAATCTTCAGGCCAGATTTGAAAGAAAATATAGAAGTAATGAAACTTTTAACTGTGCTTCGTTTGATGGATCAGAATACCTAGGAAGATCTATTTTAATAGACCAGTCTCCTATAGGTAGAACACCTCGCTCTAACCCAGCTACTTACACTGGAGCATGGTCTCATATCCGAGATTTGTTTGCTTCCACAGAAGAGGCTCGTTTTAGGGGTTGGAAATCAGGCAGGTTTTCTTTTAATGTGAAAGGGGGTAGATGCGAGACTTGTCAGGGAAATGGAATGATTGCTGTGGAAATGCACTTTTTACCTACTGTATATGTGCCTTGCGATGTCTGTGGAGGTAAAAGGTTTGAAAAAGAAACTCTTGAAGTAAAATATAAACATAAAAATATTTATGAAGTGCTTGAAATGACTGTTGAAGAGGCGGTGGTATTTTTTGAAGATATTCCTGCTATTTATGATAGGCTGAAAACTCTTGAAGAAGTGGGCTTGGGTTATCTTGAGCTTGGTCAGTCTGCAACTACTTTGTCCGGCGGGGAAGCTCAAAGAGTAAAGATAGCGTCAGAGCTTTACAGGCCTCACCTACAAAGAACTATTTATCTTTTAGACGAGCCAACAGTTGGCCTCCATTACGAGGATGTGAAAAAACTTATTGAAATATTGGAAAAACTTGTTGTTAAGGGTAATACCGTTATCCTTATAGAGCACAATATGGATATTATTAAAAGCTCTGATTATATTATCGATATTGGTCCGGAGGGCGGTAGTGGTGGGGGCAAGATTGTTGCCAAGGGCACACCTGAGGAAGTTGCGAAAATAGAAGGTTCTTATACTGGAAAATATCTTAAAAAGATTTTGAAGAGGAAATAAAAAATCCCGCGTTGTTGTGAACGCGGGATTAGAGCTTGGGTGCCTAAGTTATTTTGGTATTTTTCTCCCGCCTCTTATCTAAGTGGGGGGATAGTAATATATAAATGCCAAGATTATTGCCAGTATAGACAAGGCTAAAAGATACGGTGATACACGAAGAAATAGATCTAATGTAATTCCATAAGGCATTACCTAAGGACTCTACTGAGCTCATAATGGTATTCCTCCGCAAGCCCAAGCTCTGTTTTTTTATGCTACTTTATTGATGTTATATAATCAAGTTAGTTATGAACCCCAAACTTTCTGAAAAATTAAAAAAAAAGAAATTGCCAGATTCTCCTGGTGTCTATAAATTCTTGGATTCTGACAAGAATATTCTTTATATCGGAAAAGCTACCTCGCTTCGCGATAGGGTAAGAAGTTATTTTAATGGAGATATTTTTAAATCACGAGGGCCTTTAATAGCTCAGATGGTGGAGGTTGCACAGTCCGTGGAAGTGGTAAAGACAGATTCTGTGCTCGAGGCTTTGATACTGGAAGCCAGTTTAATCAAGAAACATAAGCCGAAGTTTAATACAAAAGAAAAAGATGACAAGAGTTTTAATTATATTGTTATCACCAAGGAGGATTTTCCAAGAGTTCTATTGGTTCGTGGCAAAGAACTTCTAGAGGGTAAACACAAGATTGAAACTATAAAATATTCATTTGGTCCTTTTCCTCAGGGTTCTGTACTAAAAGAAGCTTTGAAAATTGTTCGTAAAATATTTCCGTTTAGAGACAAATGTAATCCGGGTGGCAAAAAACCTTGTTTCAATAGGCAAATTGGTCTTTGTCCGGGTGTTTGCAATGGTGATATATCTAAAAAGGAGTATGAAAAAATAATTCAAAATATCAAGCTCTTCTTTGAAGCTAGAAAAAAGACTCTTATCAAAAAGCTTGATGTGGAAATGAAGAAATTAGCAAAGGCGTGCGAATTTGAAAAAGCTGGTGTAGTAAAGAAAACTATTTTTGCCCTAAACCATATTCAGGATATCGCTTTACTTGGTAGAGTGGAGGAAAGTACTTCATCTGGGGTAAGGATAGAAGGATATGATGTTGCCCACATAAGCGGGGTGTCTATGGTTGGTGTTATGGTTGTTGTGGAAGATGGAGTGGTAAAGAAAAGTGATTATAGAAAATTTAAGATAAGGGGAGTGTCTGGTTCAAATGACACTAAGGCTCTTGAGGAGGTCCTCGAAAGAAGACTTTCTCATAGCGAATGGCCTTTACCTAAAATTTTTGTGGTTGATGGTGGAAAGGCTCAGGTTAATACTTTTGAAAGAGTGCTGGTTGAAGCTGGTATAGTGATCCCAGTACTCGGTGTGGTAAAAGATGAAAGGCATAGACCAAAAAACATATTAGGCAATAGAAATCTCACCTCAAAATACGAGAAAGAAGCCCTTTTGGCAGATAGTGAGGCTCACAGATTTGCTATTGGATATCATAAAAAATTGAGAGACAAAATCAGGTAGTATATAATAAAAGAATGAATAAGCTAAGAGTAGGTGTTATGCGCGGGGGGATATCTAGTGAGTATGAAGTCTCTTTAAAAACTGGCGCCTCTGTGCTCTCCGGTCTGCCTGACAAATATTCGGCAAGTGATATTTTAATCTCTAAAGATGGAAAGTGGTATTTGAATGGTGTTCACAAAAGTGAAGACAGAATAGCAGATAACGTTGATGTAATTTTTAACTGTCTTCATGGTTATTATGGAGAGGATGGTAAGGTTCAGCATGTTTTAGATAGTTTGTCTGTGCCATATACAGGTTCTGATGTCCTGGCTTCTGCTTTAGGTATGAATAAAGCACTTGCCAAAAACAGATTTAAAGAACTTGGTATTAAAGTACCATACTCTATGGTCCTTCGTGAAGAGGAGTATGAAGGCAGTTCTAATTTTATACTAAATCTTTTTAGAAAATTACCACAACCTCCAGTGGTAAAGCCAGCTCGTGGAGGCTCGTCTATAGGTACTCGTATTGCTTACAATCCGCAGGAACTTAAAGAGGCCATAGAATTTGCTTTTGAAATAGATGATCTTATTTTAATAGAGCAGTTTATAAATGGTAGGGAAGCGACGTGTGGTGTGATAGATGATTATAGAGGGAAAGATCACTATGCTCTGTTTCCGGTGGAAATAATAAAACCAAAACAATCAAAGTTTTTTGACTATGAGGCTAAATATGGGGGGCAGTCACAGGAGCTTTGTCCGGCTGTAAATCTGACCCAGGAAGAAAAAAACACAATAGAAGGCTTGGCTGTAAGGGCTCATAAAGCTATAGGCGCCAGGCACTATTCAAGATCTGATTTTATTGTTAACCCAAGAGGTATATATCTACTTGAAATAAATACTTTACCTGGGCTTACAACAGAATCTCTTTTGCCAAAATCTTTGAATGCTGTTGGTTTTAAGTTTCCAGAATTTTTAGACCATATAATAATGCTTGCTTTGAGTAAATAAAAAATCATCATGAGGGCGATTTATTTTTTGGTGGATCGTACCGAGTTTGAACTGGTGACCTATCGCACGCCATGCGAACGCTCTACCAACTGAACTAATGGCCCATTTCTAAGTCATAATCATACAAAAAGCCTGTGATTAAGGCAATGTTGGGGTATTGATTTCTTGTTAATTTTTAGGTACTATAGTTAGCGTTGGGCCCGTAGCTCAGTTGGCTAGAGCACCTGTTTTGCACTCAGGAGGCCGCTGGTTCGATTCCAGTCGGGTCCACAAAATCAATAAAAAACGGTTCCACTAAAAGTGGAACCGTTTTTTTATTGAAATGCCCTCGGCAGGAATCGAACCCACATCTAATCCTTAGGACGGATCTGTTCTATCCATTGAACTACGAGGGCTTTATGTGAACAGTTAAAACTATAACATAAATGTGTTGTTTTTTATAGGTTTTTTGTTATTATTGGTACTATGGACTCTGAGCTTAGGAAATTACTTAAAAGAAACCTTGAAATATCAAAGGAAAATAACGAGATGCTTCATAGGCTTCAGAGTGCTATGAGGTGGGGAAGATTCTTTAGGATTGCGTATTGGGTGGTAATAATTTCTCTTATGTTTGGAGCTTATTATTTTATACAGCCTTTGGTGGAGCAATTTGGTGGAGATTTGTCTAGGGGTATAGAAAATGTAAAAGAGGTTACTAACGTTATACCTAGTGTAGAGAACCTGTTACAGGGAGATACAAATTAATAATGCTGGGGTAGCTCAGTTGGTTAGAGCATCCGCCTGAAGAGCGGGGGGTCGGCGGTTCAACTCCGCCCCCCAGCACCAAAAATTATATAAATAAAAAAGTCCCGCTTGGTGCGGGACTTTTTTAACCTGATTTTACTTTAAGTTTCATTGTTTTGGCTTTGTCTATTTTAGGTAAATTAACAGTGAGTAGGCCGTGCTTCTCTGAAGCCTCTGATTCTTCGGGTTCGATCTCGGCTGGTAGAAGTATTGTTCTTGAAAAAGCACCCCAGTAGAGTTCTTTGTGAAAGTAGTCGTCATCCCTTATGGTTCTTTCGCCCTCCCTGCGTCCTTTTATGGTGACCATATCTCTTGAGATAGATACATGTAGATCCTCTGGTTTTACACCAGCAATCATTGTTTTTATGACAATATTTTCTGGTGTCTGGTATACGTCAACAGTAAGCTGGCCTTCGCCTGTATCTTCCTCAAGCCACTCTTTCTCTTTGCTTCCTTTGTCAGTTTCTTCGTGGTCTACTTCTAACTCTTCTTCGTCCTCGTCATCCATATGAATGCTACCTGTAAGTTTTTGGAAAAATGATTGTTTGTCTTTGAACATAGTCAGTTTTAAGTTATAGGGTTCTTAATTCTTTTAATTTTTTCGAAAAATAGAAAAAGGATAACTACTGCAATCCACAACACACTCAATATCGTAAAAGTTAGTTGTCCGTCACTCTTTATTATAAAAAAATTAAACAATGTATGCAATAGAACAGCTACAATTATCCCCACAAATGTGTATAGCCTTTTAATAAATCGGCTTTTGTAAAAAGAAAGGCCAATGGCTATACCCATGGAACCAGAGGCGACTATGTGTAATAGAGTTGCTCCCATAAAGCGGAAATGACCAGTGAGAAGGCCGGTTATGACCTCTCCACTTTGCAATGGCTTTATGATAAACAGAACATTTTCTAGTGCGGCAAAACCCAGGGCTATTGTAATGATGTAAATAAGAGCATCTACTGGTTCATCAAAATATCTACTTTTTAGGTCCACATAGTACAAGCTTAGGTATTTTATAAATTCTTCTATAAAAGCCCAAGATATAATAAGTGGTAGTAGTTTAGTTGATAGATTGTCGTAAGCAAGTTTCTCAAGAGGGAAGACTACGAGTACTCCAGCCATACCGGCCAAGAATGATATTGTTAAGAGCCCTCTTGGTTCGGGTTTCTTGGAGTCTTCTTTAAGCCAAAACCAAAGCCACAGTATGGCGGGCAAGATGCCTCCCAAAAGAGCGTATAAAAGTATTTTTGGTTCTAGATTTAACACGTGGTTTTATTTTGGCCAAGATTCGACGATAAGCATCTTCTTTTCTTTGATGGGAAGCATGCCCCAGATTTCTTCCGTGACGAATGGTATAAACGGATGAAGAGCTTTAAGGCATGTGGTCAGGATGGTAAATAATGTATATTGAGCGGAGGTTTTTTCTTTATTGTCCGTGCTCCTCAGATCTCCTTTAGATTCTTCTATAATAACATCAGCAAAGGTGTGCCAAAAATAGTGATAGAGTTTCTCTCCCGCCATGTACAACTTGTATGCCTCCATGTCTTCTGTGACTTCTTTTATTATGATCTCCAAGTCGTCTAGGTATTTTTTGTTTTTCTCAGTGAGTTTTGGTTTAGTGTCAAAATCAAAACCTTCCATATTAGATAAAACAAAGCGAGAAGCATTCCATATTTTATTGGCAAAATGTTTATAGCCTTTGATTTTGTCTTCAGCAAGTCTCACGTCATTTCCTGGGGGCGCTCCTATTATCAAAGACATTCTTGTGGCGTCTGCTCCGTATTTGTCTATCATCTCAAGAGGGTCGATAATATTACCCAAGGATTTGCTCATTTTTTGCCCCTTGGCGTCTCTCACTAAGCCGTGTAGATAAACTTTTTTAAATGGTATTTCTCCAAGCAGATAGCCTGACATTAATATCATTCTGGCTACCCAAAAGAATAAAATATCATATCCAGTTTCGAGTATGCTCGTTGGATGGAATATTTTTAATTCATCAGTCTTCTCTGGCCACCCTAGTGTTGAGAACGTCCAGAGGCCTGAAGAAAACCACGTATCTAAAGTATCCGGATCTTGTTCCCAGCCAGGTTCTTCTGGTGGGTTAATGTCACAGTATTCTTGACTATCTTTATACCAGACAGGAATACGATGTCCGTACCAAAGTTGTCTGCTTATACACCAGTCTCGCAGGTTGTTGATCCAGTGAAAATAAACTTTTTCAAACCTATCTGGCATAATCTCAATTTGACCCCCGCTAACAGCTTTTTGCATTATTTCTTTAAGGGTCGTTTCTTGACCTGACTCGATACCTTCGATATTGGACTTATCCATTTTGAATTTCTTGTTTACGTCAACAAACCACTGCTTCTTTATTTGTGGTTCTATAATACCTCCACCTCTTGAGTTTGTGGCTATGTTATGGATATAATTTTCATCTATTTTTTCAACCAAACCTTTTTGTTGCAATTTCTCTATGATTAGTGGTCTGGCTTTTTTTATGTGTTGTCCAGCAAATTCTCCAGCAATCGGTAAAAGGATTCCGTTTTCATCGATAACCTGGTCTTTGTCTAGGTTGTGGCGCTCTGCTATTTCAAAGTCAGCAGTATCATGCCACGGGGTTATAGTCATTACCCCAGTACCAAAGTCCATATCTACTGCCTCGTCTTTTACGATGGTTGCTGTAATGGGACCGTTTATCCATTCCAAATCTATTTTTTGACCACTCTCGTATCGTTCATATCTTTTGTCGTTTGGGTGCATTACCACGTACTTGTCACCAAACTTTGTTTCGGGCCTCGATGTTCCTATTATGAATGGACCGTATTTTAGATAATAAAAGTTTGTTTTTTCTTCCACTCTTTCTATTTCGTCGTCTGAGACGGTCGTTTTCATTTTTGGATCCCAATTAACTATTTTTGATCCTCTATAAATAAGACCATTGTTGTACATTTTTTTGAAGGCTGTTTTGACTGCCAAGTTTCTCTGGTCATCTAAAGTATAAGCTTCTCTGCTCCAGTCTATAGAAGAACCTATTTTCCTAACTTGACCAACTATTGTATCGTGACTTTCTTGCGCGAACTGAACCACTCTTTTTAAAAGTTCTTCTCGTCCTAAGTCGTGCCTAGTCTTTTTTTCTTTTTTATAAATTATGCCTTCGACTTTGGATTGAGTTGCTATGGACGCATGGTCTGTACCGGGTATCCATAATGTTTTATACCCAGACATTCTTTTGTATCGAACCATAATGTCTTCTACGGCAAGCATGGCAGCGTGTCCCATGTGTAGAACACCTGTTACGTTCGGTGGAGGTAGTACCATAGAAAAAATTTCTCCTTTTTCATTTGGTGAATTTTCGGGTTTAAAAAAACCATTTTCTTCCCAAAGTTTGTATAAATTTTCTTCCGTGTCTCTTGGGTTGTACGGCTTGATTAATTTTTCGTTTATTTCGTTTTGGTTATTTTTTTCCATGTGTGTAAAGTATTATTCAAATATATCATAAAAATATTACTATTCTAAAAAGGGGAAGTATTGACAAATTTATAGTTTGGTGTTAGCCTGCGAGTAGGAAATAACTTTTACTAAATAAAGTTATGTATTATTTGCAAGAATGTAAACGTCTAACAGTTCTCAGTGTTTAGCAATCCGAGTTTTTATTGTAAGTATACCCTTACTCTATAAGGGGGAATAAGTGTAAAGGACAAGTATAAAAGACATCTAGAATATGTTGTCCTTTATACATATTTTGTGTCCTTTATAAAATACTCAATAATCTTTTTTAAGACGCATTTTACTATTTACAGAATCTTCTTTTCGAGTAGTATTCTATATTGTTTAAACTATCATGAATCTAAATCATTTTATATCGAATAAATCTTTTGTTTTAAGGCTGGTTACTAAATCCGCCGTTTTCGCTGTAGTGGCCTTGTTGCTCTTATCCTATAGCCACATATCATTAGCAACATCTTTTAATACTCCGGAATGCGTTTTTGGTCCTCAAGATGGCAGGATTATAGTAAATTTTTCGACGGCTGATAATAATGGCAAACTTCTTGCCGATAGTTCTGAAAGTGAAGCGCAGTCACTACCGGTTTCTGTTGATTTAACGGCAGGTAATTATAAGGTCTCATTGTTCTCTTACGATGGATACGTAAATCGTATAAATGTTTCTCAACCAAATGAGAGTTGGTTTGTGATTTTTAAAGATGGTGGTAGTGATGTTGTGAGTTCAAATGCCATCGGTGACTTGGCAGATAATGTGCAAACGGCATCTTTGTCTGAGGTTGTAAATGAATCTTTGAACTTACCTGTAGATATTACAGCGGTGAAGGCATTTCACTCCGCTTATCCTGGTGATAATGCAAATAGTGTGGTGCCTGTTTGCGTAGCCTTTGATTTGGTTGAAGAAGATGTTCCAGCGGAACCTCTAACCATAATTTCCCACAAGATTGTATGTGATGATGAATCATATCTTCCAAACTGGGGAGCTGGTAGTTCCGATATAACCGCAAATACTGCTAATGATTTTGTGAGTGCGAATAGTGAGCATTGCGCTTTTGAAGAGGGATGGAGTTTTCAGTGGGCTTATGAGGGGACATCGAATCCTGGAGATGAGGATGGTGAGACTTTTGGAGGTTGGTATACCTTTGGTCCTACAGATCAATATGGGATGACGATGGCGAGTATAGACGATCTGAGCGGTGCTTCTTATCTTTGGGTGAGAGAAGTTTTTCAGGATGGGTATGTTCCATTTAGCTACACTGATTCAAACGGAACGGGGGATGATTACAGCGCTGAGCTTTACTGCCATATGGATGTTTTAAATTATGACAACTATGACAGGATAGATGGTGTGGAGCTTGAAAATACCTACTATTGTGTAGGATTTAATGCTTTGGTTCAGCCAGAGGCGCCACAGTGCTCAGATGGAATAGATAACGATGGTGATCTTAAGATTGATGCAGATGATCCAGCTTGCCACACGGACGGGGATCCTGGA
>Ga0066639_10000440_pt1 | contig 36090 bp, 43 predicted proteins | sample CryGeyCG2114_010_2_FD_59504 | JGI IMG/M metagenome (GOLD analysis project Ga0066639, IMG submission 59504) | Groundwater microbial communities from aquifer - Crystal Geyser CG10_big_fil_rev_8/21/14_0.10 | ecosystem: Environmental > Aquatic > Deep subsurface > Groundwater | place: USA: Utah...
AATCTTTGGGAGATAGAGCATTGCTTATCATCCCAGCGAGTATAAGAAAAACAAAAATTATCAGGAAGGTCCCTAATATCTTATGCCTTTGAAACCAATTCTTTTTTTGAGGATTTGCAGCCATGTAATATATTGTATATTACCATATTTAAATGTTAGTAAAAGTAAGATACTAAATGACTAAACAACAGGAAATAATTCAAAGGTCCGTTAAACAACTAAATACTTATGGTAATGGGATCGGTGTTTTGGTTACAAGAGAGGCAAAGTCTATCGGCTTAAAAAGTGGAAGCAAGGTTCAGGTTAGTTCTGTTAGGCTTGATAATAAGGAATTTATAATAATTGAGAAATTTCCCCTAAAGGAAGAAGCAATTTATTAATCAAAAACCTTAATTACCTTGGTTTTTCTTTTTTAGTATGAAAATAAATTACATTGGTAAATGTTTGTTGATTGAAAATGCTGGGAAAAGAATTCTTGTAATTGGGGATTTGCATCTTGGGTATGGTGAGAGTTTAAGGGAGTCTGGAGTATTTATGCCAGGAGATTTGTATTCTGATATTGTTAAAGAAATGGATAATGTATTTGGTGTCGTTGAAAAAGTTGATGAAGTAGTTTTGCTCGGGGATTTAAAGCATGAATTTGGAAAGATAATGAGAAGTGAATGGAAGGAGGTAAGTGATTTTCTCGATTATTTGAATGAGAAGTTAAATGGGGACGGGAAAGAGAATGTAAAGATGAGTAGAAAGATTATTATTGTTAAGGGCAATCACGATGTTATTACTGGGATTGTTACTGCTAAGAAAGGCATTGAGGTTGTAGATTACTACATTATGGATGGGGTCGCTTTTGTCCACGGAGATAAAGATTTTGCAGAAATTTATGATAAAAAAGTTAAATATTGGATAATGGGACATGGGCATCCTGCGGTTAGGATTTCAGATGGTGTTAAAGAAGAGAAATATAAGTGTTTTCTTGTTGGGAAATGGAAAGGGAAGGAGATTGTAGTTGTGCCTAGTTTCTTTTCTGTTAACGAAGGAAGTGACCCTAGAGATTTTGATCTTGGATTAGCTTGGAATTTTGATTTATCTAAATTTAATGTTGTAGTTGTGGGTGAAGAGAAATTAAGTGTGTTGGATTTTGGAAAACTTGGGAAAATAAAATAATCAATCAGTGGACTTTGGTGAATCGATTCTTGGAATTCTTACATGAGATGGAAGATTTAGCTCTTCTTGCAATTGTAAGGCCTTTGGAGCACATCTTTTGAGGATTAAATTATAAAGAGGCAAATTAATATTTTCAGGAAGTGTTTTCTTTTTCCAAGATTTTAGTACGTCTTTTGATTCATCTTTTGTTAAAGATAAAATAAGATTGCCTTCAAAAAGGATTTGGGCTATTTTGTCTTCTTTTTTGTCTGCATTGTCGTAATCTAGTGTGTGTTTAAAGGTAAGTTTCATTGCTTCTGAATCTTTTAAGAGTTCTAGCTTTTCTTTTTCTAAATCTGTGAATTCTATTCCTGCGTTGACATTCATCTTACTAGACTTCTGAGACTTGTATCCGGAAATCTTTGTAAAATTAAAACCTACTATTTGCATATTTCTCTTTGTTGTACGGGGTTTTTAAACATTATTGTTAAATAATGTCTTCTTCAGAAACGACTACAAAATCACCTATTGCAATTATTGTGTTGTAAGGAATAACTATTTCCTTGCTAGGATTCATTTCTAAATTAAGATTCTTTGCGTATGGTGTGTGATCTTTCAATAAAATTTGTATTAATTCTCCGGTTCTCGTTTCGAAAGTTACATCTTTGACTGTACCTAGTCTCTTACCCTCTTTTGTTACCACAAGACGACCAATTACCTCTTTTAAAGGCTTCTTATCTATACCCATGTGTTGAATAAATGAGGTATCTATTTAAATATTATGATAATGAAAAGGCTCTAATAATAGAAAGGGATTATTGGATTATTGTTTTGTTTGTGGACTGATTTTGTTAAAGTTCTGTTAATATTGTATGGGGGAGACCCCTTGGTTTCGTATAGAGATATTAAAAAGGTTTAAATAGCGACGAGGAATTCTTCTTTCTTTAATTTCCCTTTATAAATATTATTATATTATATTATATATATTATATTAGTTATTATATATTATGCTATATCTTTTGTATTTTTTAGAGAGAAGACAGATATTAGATAAAAGAGTTAGTTATTAGTTAGGTTCTTTATTATTATACCTTATACCTCTTATCTATCACATCTATTTTATTTTTTCCTCTTATCACATCTATTTTATCTTTATTATTTCTTCATTTTCTCTATTCATTCTCATAAGAGGTTTGTTTTTGCTTTTTATTGAATGTTCGCCTTAATGAAGGATTCTTTTTTTGTCTTTTTTCTTCTCCATAGGAAGTAGGGGTGGGGGTGTGACAAAGGGATTTAGGATGTTTTCCATCGATATTTTTTTATTTGGAGTGGAAATAGAGGTTGAGATATAGATAAGTTTATAATATACTTAGACGATGTTTGGTTCGGAGAAGAGGATGACACAAAAACTAGACAAAATCTTTGATTCTTTCATAGGAAATAATTTGTTTAAGGATAAGAGTGTTTTACAAGTTAATTACAATCCCGAAAATATCCCTCACAGGGATGAACAAATTGCTGCAGTGGCTTCTATTCTTGCTCCTGCTTTAAGAGGAGATAGAATAAGTAATTTATTCGTATATGGAAAAACAGGCACCGGAAAGACGCTTAGCGTTCAACACGTCGCGAATGAGATAAAGAAAAGGGTAAATGATTCAGGACAGGATTTTTTGAAGGTTGTTTATGTTAATTGTAAACTTAGGAAGGTTGCAGATACAGAATATCGAATCTTGGCAGAAATAATTAATAATTTGGGAGGGAGTGTGCCCATAACAGGATTGCCTACCGATGCAGTTTATAATAAATTTGTTGAGCTTATTGATGATAAGAAAGGAATGGTTCTTTTAATTCTAGATGAAATTGACCAAGCAGTTAAAAAAATAAGTGATGGATTTCTTTATACTTTAACAAGGCTTAATTCCGAACTGAAAAATGCGCAAATTGGAATTATTGGGATAAGTAATAGTTTAACGTTTATGGATAATTTGGATCCTAGGGTAAGAAGTAGTTTGGGAGAAGAAGAACTTGTATTTGCACCCTATAATGCCTTACAATTGCAAGAAATATTGAGGCAGAGAGCAGAGCAAGCATTTGTTTCAGGAGTTTTAGTTGAAGGAGTTATTTCAAAATGTGCTGCCTATGCCGCAAGAGAACATGGAGACGCACGAAGGGCATTAGATTTACTAAGAGTAGCAGGAGAGCTTGCAGAGAGGCAAGGAAGTAAAAAAGTCGGACTTGAACAGATAGATGAAGCAAATAAAAAAATTGAAAAAGACAAGATGTTGAGTATAATAGAAAATGAGCCTAAACAATTTCAGCTAGTTTTGTTGTCAATAATGAACCTTTCGGAAGACAAAAGGTTTGATAAAATTTTTACAGGGAATATTTATAATCGGTATCAGGAAATCTGTGAGAAAACAAAAAATGAAATTTTAACTCAGAGAAGAATTTCAGATATTATTGCTGAATTTGATATGTTGGGTTTAATTAACGCGGACGTTATTAGCAAGGGAAGGCAGGGAAGAACAAGAATAATCAAATTAATGTTACCCGAGAATTTAAGAGGAAAAGCGAGAGAGATTTTACATTCAAGCCTTAACATTTAATATTTACCAAGAAAATGAAAGAAGAAATGTTAAAGTTAGTTAGAGAAAGGGGGCTTTTGTTGGAGAAGGGGCTCTTTGAGATTTTGGATAGTTTTGATAGCTTAGATATAGCTGAAGAATTTTTAGAAAGTTTAGAAAAGGCGTCTGGAAATAAAATCATAACTATCTCTAATTTGTCTAAGAATCTTCAATTTGTCAAAGAACGAGTTGAGGACCTTCCTGGAGAAACTAAGAGGGCAGTTGAAAGATTATTTGTAAATATTGGATTGAGTTTAGAAATAAAAAGAGAGATAGAGGTAAAAAACAAGGAAGAGAGAAAAGTAAATTATAAAATATTTTATTCTGATGATAACGGAGGAAGAAAGATTGAAGTTAAAGATTTCGTAGGGCATTTTAGAGCCAGATATCACGAGCTTCAGAGAATTTTGATGCAAAGGCCAGACTTGACTAATTTAATTTCTATAAATAAACTTGGAATGAATAGACAAAGTTTGAATCTTATCGGAATTGTTAGTGAAAAGAGAATTACAAAGAATAAAAATTTGATTATTAAATTTGAGGATTTAACCGGAGAGATAAGCGCACTAGTAAAACCAGATAGCGAGTGTTTTCAGAAGGCACAGGAGTTACAATTAGATGATGTTGTTGCTATAAAAGCTTCAGGAAATAAGGACTTAATTTTTATTTATGATATTTTTTGGCCCGATTCTTTTTTAACAGAAAAAACAAAATTTGATGAAGAAATCTGTATTGCTTTTGTTTCAGATGTTCATGCAGGTAGTAAGAAACATCTGGGAAAAGAGTTTCAGAAATTTATTGACTGGCTTAAGAGTGATAATGAACTCGCTAAGAAAATAGATTATATCTTTTTTGTTGGAGATAATATCGATGGGGTTGGTGTTTTTCCAGGACAGGAGAAAGTTTTAGATTTAAAGAGTACAAAAGAACAATACCAGCTTTTGGCAAGTTACTTGACACAAATTCCAGAAAAAATTACTATGTTTATGTGTCCGGGACAACACGATGCGGTAAGAGTTCCAGAACCACAGCCGATTATAGGAAAAGACTATGGTTCAGTGTTACATGAGATAGATAATTTGATTTTAGTTTCAAACCCCTCAATGATAAAATTAATCGAGGGTAATAAGGAGTTTAAAGTTTTTATGTACCATGGAGCAAGCATACACAGCTTAATCAATGAAATTGAGGAGCTAAGGCTTATGAAAGCGCATAATTGTCCTGCAAAGGCTGTAAAGCATATGTTAAAGAGAAGACATCTTGCGCCGACACATTCTTCAGTTGTTTATGTTCCAAACGGAGAGTACGATCCCCTTGTAATCAAAGAAGTTCCAGATGTCTTTTGCACAGGAGAAGTCCACAGATTAGATATTGATAATTACAATGGTGTTCTTATAATAACGGGCAGTTGTTGGCAATCTCAGACAGATTTTGAGGAAAAGGTGGGAAATATTCCAGACCCTTGTAAGGTTCCAGTTTTAAATTTGAAAACGCGCGAGCTAAAGATACTGGATTTTGGAGAGAAAGAATGAAAATAAAAGACTATTTTGATTTAATTGGAAAAAGAGTTGATGAACATTATGAAGTTGCGAGAGTAGCTAAGGAAATGGGTTTAGATCCTGTTTCGAAAGTTGAAGTTCCCTTGGCTATTTCATTAGCTGAGAAATCTGTAGGATTAATTTCTGTTTTATATCCACAATTAGAAGATAAGAGAATTATTAATCGAATATTGGAGTTAGAAAAAGAATATGGGCAGTTGAATATCTCTGTGGCCTTACAGATTGCGGAAGATATTGCAAGGGAAAAATTTTGTAAATTTGAAAACTTATTGCAGGCAATTGAAGCAGGAATAAGAGTTGGTTTTGCATATGTTACTCTTGGAGTTGTTTCTTCTCCATTGGAAGGATTTACCGATTTGAAGTTAGGCAAGACTAAAGATGGAAAAGAATTTTTTAAGGCTTATTTTTCTGGGCCAATAAGAAGTGCGGGGACGACTGCTGGATGTGTCGTGCTTATGATTATAGATTATCTTAGAGAATCTTTTGGCTATGCAAAATATGATCCTAGTGAAGATGAAATAAGAAGGTATGTTACTGAAAATTACGATTACCACGAAAGAGTCAACAATCTTCAATATTTACCAACAGAGGAAGAGATAGTTTTTCTTGCTAAAAACCTTCCTATACAGATTACAGGTGAGCCTACTGAACAAAGAGAAGTTTCGAATTATAAGGATTTAGAGAGAATAGATACTAATTTTATTCGAGGAGGAATGTGTTTGATTTTTTCTGAAGGTTTGGCGCAAAAGGCACAGAAGGGATGGAGACTTTTGAAAGGGGCTAAAGAAAAAGGGTTTAAGACAAGCGGATGGGATTTTCTTGAGGACTATATTGAGATACATAACAAAAGACAAGTTAAGGGAGGAGATAGTTCTCCAACATATATTAAGGATTTGGTTGCAGGCAGACCTGTTTTTGGGCATCCAGGAAGCCCAGGAGGATTTAGGTTTAGATATGGGAGAGGAAGAACTGGCGGATTCTCTGCGGCTTCTGTTCATCCGGCCACGATGGCAATTACAGATGATTTTATTTCCTTTGGAACCCAGCTTAAAATAGAAAAACCTACAAAAGGATGTGCAGTTTCTTCTTGTCAAGATATAGATGGGCCTATTGTTAAATTGAAAAATGGAAGCGTGAGGAAAGTTAATAGTTATGAAGAAGGGAAAAAATTGTATAAAGAGATTAAGGAAATAATTTTTCTTGGGGATTTGCTTATGCCATTTGGAGATGTTTTGAACAGAAATTATGATCTTATTAAGCCGGGATATGTTGAGGAATGGTGGAATTTGGATTTGAAAAAGGCAGGAGGAAGTGTTGAAGATTTTAGAAATGTGAATTTTAAGGAAGCTAAGGAATTTTCAGAGGAATATTCAATACCTCTACACCCTAGTTTTATTTTTTATTGGAATCAAATAAACTATAAAGGATTTTTAGATTTGATTGATTGGGTAGCAAGAGGCGAAATTAAAGAAGATAGTATTATTCTTCCATATTCTTCTAGTGATAGAGAAAGATTTGCCAAGGGCAAGAGAGCTTTGGAATTAATAGGGTGTGAACATGAAGTTACTTTAGAAAATGTAGTGTTGAAAGGAGAAACGTCTAAAGGATTTCTTTCAAATCTTGGACTTAGAGAAGGAGAATTAGAAAGACAGATAGACGAACTTATAAAAAAGATCTCTAAAGACGGAAATGTTTTGGAAGTAATTAATACATTGTCACAGTTCAAAATTAAGGATAAGTCTGGAACATTCATCGGTTCAAGAATGGGCAGACCCGAAAAAGCTAAACTTAGGAAACTTACTGGAAGTCCGCATGTTTTATTCCCGGTAGGTGTAGAAGGAGGAAGGCTTAGGAGTGTACAAGCAGCCGTTGAAATAGGTACAGTCAAATCTGAATTTCCTAATTATTATTGTGACTCTTGCAAAAACGATACCATCTATTCTAAATGTGAAAATTGTGGACAAGTTTGTAGGAAAACAAGTTATTGCTATGTATGTGATAAAACCTCTGCAGATAAATGTACTGAACATGATAACGGAAGAGATTTCAAAGAGAAAAGGATAGACATGAGACATTATTTTGAAATTGCGAAGAAACTTACAGGGTCTAGAATTGAAGAGCTTCCTGTTGCAATTAAAGGCGTTAGGGGAACTACAAGTGGAGGGCATAGTTGTGAGAATCTTGCAAAGGGTTTGTTAAGGGCAAAATATGACCTGCATGTGAATAAGGATGGAACTATAAGATATGATATGACTGAAATGCCTCTAACTCATTTCAAGCCCGTGGAAATAGGGACAAGCATTGAGAAACTGAAGGAGTTAGGTTATGAAAAAGATATTTTCGGCAAGGATTTGGAAAACGGAGCACAGATTATTGAAATTTTTCCACACGATATTGTGCTTCCTGCATGTTTAGAATCTCCTGATGAAAGAGCAGATGATGTTTTCCTTAATGTTAGTAAATTTATTGATGACGAGCTCGAGAAGTTTTATGGCTTGCCGAGATATTTCAATGTTAATAAGAAAGAAGATTTAATTGGCAGTATGTTTGCCTGCATTGCACCTCATATTTGTACTGCTACTGTTGGAAGACTTATCGGTTTTTCAAAGACACAAAGTCTTTTAGCAAGCCCATTTATGCATGCAGCAATGAGGAGAGATTGTGATGGGGATGAAGCTGCAGCTATCTTATTAATGGATTTGCTCCTTAATTTCTCTAGAAAATTTTTGCCTTCACATAGGGGAGGTACACAGGATGCGCCATTAGTATTAAACTCAAAGATAAATGCGGGAGAAGTTGATGACCAAATATTAGACTTTGAATGTGAGGCTTATCCTTTAGAATTGTATGAGTTTGCAGAAGCAGGAAAACATTCTTCTGAAGTGAAAGTTGAAAATATAGGTTACAGATTAAAGAACGAGTTGGATCCATTTACTAATATTGGATTTACACATGGCTCTGAAGATATCAACAGCGGAGTTGTCAACTCTTCTTATAAGTCTCTTCCAACTATGGCTGAAAAAGTTGAAAATATGATGAATTTGTGTGAAAAGATAAGGGCTGTGGATACGACAGATGTTGCGAGACTGATTATAGAAAGACATTTTATCAGAGATACAAGAGGTAATTTTAGAAAGTTTTCTATGCAGGTTTTCAGATGTGTCGGATGTAATGAAAAATTTAGAAGACCTCCCCTATTGGGAAGATGCACTAAGTGTGGAGGAAAAATAATCTTTACTATCTCTGAAGGTAGTATCATAAAATATCTGCAAAAAGCTTTAGATTTGGCGAAAAACTATGGGGTAAGTGATTATTTAGTTGAATGTCTTGAATTGACTGAGAAGGATATTCAGAGTATGTTCGGGAAAGAAAAGGAGAAACAAGAAGGACTAGGAAAATGGGTTTAGACTAAATAAGAGATAATTGTTGGGATTAATAAAACGCCCATAAGGTTTATTCTTCTTGCTCCTGAAAGGATTGTGTAAATTCCGAGAGACGTTGCAACTACAAATGTTAAAAATCCGAGAAAGTTAGAGAGCAATAAGATCATGGCGGATAGGATTACCAGGATTGCTATGGAAAGATATTGATAATTTATCTTGCCAATATACTTGGAAAAGGTTTTTGAAATTTTAATTGCAATAAAGAAAGATAGAATCCCTGAAATTATTATTGCACAAGTTAAAATTATTAAATTCTGAATTGAAATTGTTCCAATTATTTCTTTTACTGCAAGTGCGGCGCCGGTTCTTGTTTTTCCTAAAGAAAAGAGGGTTATGAAACTCAAACCCGTCACAATTGTATTTATTGCTCCAAGAAGAACAAGGAATCCTTTCTGGCTTTGTTCAATAAACTCTGAGCCAATAATTGCCGCATGGCCGGAGCCAACACCCGGAAGGAATGAACAGAGGGGTGCGGAGATGATACTGCCCAATAGGCTTTTGAAATATTCTTTTTTAGTAATCTTTATCTCCCTTATTGGGGTTATTTCTTGATATGGAATTGAAGTTTTTTGTTTTATTGAAATGATTAATGCTGAAGAACCGAATAATCCCGTTAAAAGTGGGAATAGTGGTTGTTCTATTGGAAGATTGAATGATGCAAGTCCCAGAAAACCAGTCATAAGAAATATGGTTAGGGCGAGGATGAAATTATCTTCTCTAAAAATTAAGTAAACAGAAATAAAAATTAGAAGGTACGGAAATATTGTTTGAATTGCGGAGAAAAATGCTGGGACGATATAAATGAATATTGGAATGAATAAGAGAATTATTATAAGGGCTGAGGCGGAGCCGTACAACGTTAAGATTATTGCTTCATACGCTTTTCCTTGTTTCAACATCTGATGTCCTGGAAGAACGGAAAGAAAAGTATCTTCTTCAGGAGCGCCTAGGAAAATGGAAGGAATGAAATCTATGAATGTGTGAGTTGTAGCCATAGACACAACAAATATAACGAGTGCGATTGCTTGGACATTGGGAAAGGAAGGAATTAGGGATACAAGGATTAGGGCTATAAGATTTATGTGGATTCCAGGAGTTATGCCTGTGAAGGTGCCAGCTATGGTTCCGAGAATCAATGCCAGAATAATTTCTAGCAGCATTTATTTTTAAGAAATAGTTTTATTTATATTTTATTATTATTTGGGTGCGATTATTGCAGTACTATATGTTTTGATAATGTCCTTTGCAAGCGTTTTAACTTGCTCTAAAGTTACGGTTTTTATTTTTTCTTCCTGCTTATAGTATTCTTCTGCACTCCCGGTGCTTAATTCTGCGAACACTAGTTCGTTCATTACATTTACGCTTTCTTCTGAAGATACTTTTCTTAGCCCTATTAGTCTTTCTTTTGCTTCTTCTAAGTCTTTTTTAGTCATTTTGTCTACATTTTTGAATTCTTCAAGGATGAGTTCCTTTACTTCCTTTAATGCAGGTTTTGTGGTTCCGACATAGATTCCATAATAGGCATAATTTTTTTCTAATTCATAACTGCTTCGGATTGCATATGCAAGACCTCTTTTCTCTCTAATTTCTAGAAATAGACGCGAAGACATTCCGCTGGCTAGATAGGCGTCTAGAACCTCTAAGACGTAACGTTTAGGATCTGTTGCAAGAGGGGCGTGAACGGCTAACATGAAATGTGCTTGATCTAAACCAGACCTTTCTTCAATTGATTCTTTGTTAATCTTTTTTATTTCTATTTTATTAAGAGATTTATTTTCTGGCTTAAATTTGGATTCCAAATATTCACAGACTTTTTTTATATCTGCTGAACCAACAAGAGTGATTATGTAATTTTCAGAAGAATAATTTTTTTTAAAGTATTCAAATACAAAATCTCTCTTTAGTGAAGAAACTGTTTCTTTGGTTCCAATTACCCCCAGTCCAAAGGGTTTTCCATATAAGTTTTCAACAATCTTGTCGTAAATGTGTCTTTGAGGCATATCGTGATACATTTTTATTTCTTCTAAAATTACTTTTTTTTCTTTTTCAAACTTTTTTTCTTCGAATAATGGATTTTTTAACATATCTATTAAAATATCCAAGCCTGTGAAAAGATGCTCTGAAGGAAGCTTAAACCAGTAAGAAGTTATATCGTTAGAAGTGAATGCATTTAATATTCCTCCTCTTTTCTCTATCTCTCTTGAAATGTCTTCATGACTTCTTGTTTTAGTTCCTGTAAAAAGAAGGTGCTCTATAAAATGGGCTATTCCCTTTATTTTTTCTGATTCTGAAGATGCTCCAAACGAATTTGAAATGCTCAAGGAGATTATTGGAAGGTTTCTCTTTTCGAACAGGAGAGTAATTCCATTTTTTAGCTTATATTTTTGGAAATTCATTAATTCATGCAGAATAGGAGGATTAATAAAAGTTATGCTCTTTAGTAGGATATGAAAACGCAGAAAATTCCTCCGTTACAAATTATTGCATGGATAATAGGACTTATAGCCTTGGGCGTGATCATTTTTGGGATAATTAGAGCTTTACTAATGTAAAATGAAATTTAGCCAGAAATTAGACATTCTTTATCAAATGATTAATTTCTCAATATTTCTTTACTTCTCAATTACATTATTAAAACTTGGCTTTTTAGACGTTATTGGATTGTTAATTTCAGGAATAGGTTTATTAGGTTCTATTGTTGTAAGTATAATTGTAGCTGTAGAAAGGCTGAGGAGAAATTAAATGCCCGTAAATGCAGGATATGAATTTTTTGAAGTTGAAAAGAGCTACTTAGAAGCTGAAAATGTTGAAGACAAGATATACTGGCTTGAAGAGATGATTAGGAAGGCGCCTAAACACAAGTCAAGTGAGAATTTATTGGCTGGATTAAGATCAAGATTAAAGAAACTAAAGGAACAATCAGAAAAAATTAGGAAAGGCAAGGGTGGAAAGAAAGGAATAAGGAAAGAAGGGTATCAAGTTGTTTTAGTCGGAAAGACTAATTCTGGAAAAAGTGCCTTACTCGGGAAACTAACTAATGCAAAATCTTCCGTTTCAGAGCATATGTTTTCAACAAGATATTCTGAAATAGGAACAATGGATTATGAGGGCGTTAGGGCGCAAATAATAGATACGCCTGCAATAAAAAGCGAATATTATGATGTGGGTTTAGTAAATAACGCAGATTGTTTGCTTGTTGTTGTTGCCGGTTTGGCTGAACTGGATGAAGTTGGAGAATGGTTATCTAGGGCAAGAGGGGAAAGGATTATTGTAATAAATAAATTAGACTTATTAGACAACAATGAGAAAAGGAAACTGGGAGAGAGATGCAAGTCTAAACGGCTCAAGAATTTTGTTTTAGTTTCTTCAATAAATGGGGAAGGTATTGAGAAATTAAAGGAGATGATTTTTCATAAGATGAAGGTTATTAGGGTTTATACTAAGGAGCCAGGGAAGAAGGCTGCTAAGGACCCTATGGTTTTGAAGGAAGGAAGTCGTGTTAGGGATGTTGCTGAAAAGATATTAAAGGGTTTTTCTGCAAGAATTAAAGAAACTCGATTAACTGGGCCATCAGCAAAGTTTGCAAATCAGAAGGCTGGGTTGAATCATGTTTTGAAGGATAAAGATGTTATTGAATTTCATATGGATTGATTATCTTGCAATGAGAAGCTTTTCCATTTCTTGAATCATCTTCTTTTGCTTTGGTTGCGCGAAATGTTTTCTTGCAGGCTCGAGTAATTTTATTAATTCTTCGGATACGGCACTTTTTAAATCACTTGGGTGAAGTTTTCCAGATGAGAAATCAGATTCTAACATTTTAAACGATTTATAGGTTTTGTCTCCTCCAAATTTTTCAGGTCTTTTTACTTCTAATTTTGATTTTTCGGTTCTGAAGATAAGATATCTACACCAGTCAATAACAGGGTTGAATTCTATCTCTTTTTCAGGACAAAAGGCACCCATGATCTTGTTTTTTATTTCTTCTGGAGAATCGTGTATGAATATGGCCGTATTTGGTTTAGATTTACTCATTTTTAATGCAGACCATACTTCCTGAATTCTTTCTCTATCAACTGGCCACATTGGAGGTTTACCTAAACCTAAAATAAGATGATGATGCAGGGCTATTGGTTTAATTTTTTCTTTTTTCTTGTTTAGTAGCGGGGAAATTCTCATTTTGTTAGCAACTTCTCTTGCTATGACATGGGCTTTTCTTTGGTCAAGTCCAGAATGTGCAATGTTTAATTCTTGAAAGAAGATGTCTGCTACTTGCATTGGGGGGTAAAGGAGTTTTGCAAAGTCGACGGATTCTCCTTCCTGGCGCCCCATTATTGTAATTGATCTTTGCATACGTCCAAGTGTTGTATTTTTGCTAACATCTACCATTGTTGCCCAATAATCATCATTTTTGTGATATAAGTCAGAGCCAAGGATGAACTTTAGTTTTGAGGGATTCCCTCCAAGACATTTCATACTTGCAATCATTCCCTCTTTAAAGTAACCAACTGCAATCTTTTTGATAATTTCTCTGTCACCTCCCAGTTTGTCATTAATCCAAGAGTGCCAGTCAGCCAGAAATACTGAACAATCTACTCCTGCTTCAATAAGGTCTTTAACTTTTAACATTGACATTAAACCAGTTCCTAAATGAATCTTTCCAGAAATTTCGAATCCGATATAATGCTTAAGCTTTTCCTTGTTTTTAATTAATTCTTCAAGTTCTTTTCCCTCAATAACTTCTTCTAAGTTTCTCGTTATTAATTCATATCTTTCTTTGTCGTTCATTTTTAAGTTAAGGATAAAGGATTTAAATCTTTATTGTTTATAAATTCATGAGAAAAATTGCTTTTCTTGGGGCTCTTTTGGGAATTACACTTTTAGTGGGAATGATTAACTTTTTGCCTTCTAAAGAAGTTAATAATTATGGGGACATTAGTAATTTAGAGGAGAATCAGAAAGTAACGATTAATGGAGTTGTTATGCAGGAAAATCTCTATGGAAATCTTTTAATAATCAATGTTAATGGAATAAAATTAGTTTGTGAGGGATGTGAGAAAGGGTTTATGGATAAGAAAGTCTTTGTAAACGGAATCGTTATAGATTATGAAGAGGAGAAAGAAATCGAGGTTTTGAGAATTAATATTTTAAATTAATCAAATCGTATAGTTTTTCTGCCTTTTTCCCAATTAGTTTTTCTAAATCTTCCTTTGAAGCATTTGTTAAATCTTTTATTGTTTTATATTCTGTTAGAAGTTTCTTTGCAGTTGTTGGGCCGATTCCAGGAAAACCCTCAAGAATGAATTGTAATTGTTCTTTATCTGAAAGTTGAGATTTTGAAGCCCTTATTGAAAAATTTGGATTTTCTTTTTTTCTTGCTAAAACATATAGGTATTTTGCAGTGTCTTTTTCGTTTAATGTGAAAATAATCGGAACCCTGTATTCTAGGGCTATTGAGAGGAGGAAACCACGAAAAGCGTTTTCATGAATTGTTCCTGAATAAGGATCTTCGGATTCCAAGCCTTCTAAAATTATGAAATGTTTTGGATATTGCTTTATTTCTAATAACTGTGAGAAAATGCGTTTATTTATTATTGAGGATTTGAAGTCTGAAATTGTCTTTCTTTCTATGGCTGTATCTTTTATTATGTAATCTGCAACGGGTAATTGGGAGAATTGTATCTTAAATCCAAGTTTGATTAGTTCAGAGATGACTAAGGAGTTTCTCTCTCTGTTGTCTATTGTTATATTTAGCTCTTCTTTCTTTTCTTTTTTGTTTGAGAAGATGTTGAAGAATTTAGGCATTTTTATTATTTTTTAAGATATAGGATATGAATTCGACTATTAACACGACTGCCAGGGCTAAAATAATAACTGAATAGATTGTTGAATTATACTTAAGGGGTTCTTTTATTTCTGTGCCTACTAAAATTAGTTCATCAATGATTAAACCTATCGCGATTGCAGTAATTATCAGATTAATTTTAAATTCCCCTTTTTCGAAGAGCATTATTAAAGAAATAATTATGAGGAGTATAAGCCCATAGTAAAAGTGGTGTATTTCGAAGCCTTTAATTATTAAATTCGGGTCATAAACCGAGGCGATAAATCTAGCGATTAAGAGGGTTAATAACATGATGATTAGAAAGGAGGTAATCTGGTGTTTTAATTCAAATCTTTCTGTCTTTTTTGCTAAGTTCATGCAATCTGTTAGAACCCTTTGTTTTTATTTATTGCTTATATGAAATCTCTTAGGGTTTTAGGTTTATTTTTCAAATCTAATTTTACTTTGTCTATTACTCTGTGCATTTTTTTCTCTCTTGCTGTAGAAGCGTAATGGTTAATTTCATCTCGTGTGTTTTGAGTTATAAGAATAGCTAATTTTCCCTTGGCTAAACGAGCCGTTCTTCCGGCTCTCTGGATTTTTCTTATCTCACTTGGGATTGGTTCGTAGAAGTAAACTGCTGAGACCTCAGGGATGTCTAAACCTTCTTCTCCGATTGAGGTTGCTATTAAGATGTTTACTTTATTTTCTCTAAAATCTTGGATGATTTGTTTTTGTTCTTTCTGTGAGAGTCCTGTTGAACCGGATGAATTGCTCTTTTTTGCCTGCCCGACGAACATTTTTGGTTTTGCCAGTTTTATTTTTGCCAGATTTTTTAAGATTACCGATGCCGTGTCTCTAAATTGTGTAAAAATTATTATTTTTGCTTTTTTTGATTCTTGAAATTCAGATTCTATTAATGTACTTAATTCTTCTATTTTGGGATGTTCGGTTCCTTTTTCTAAAAGTTGGGTTAAAGAGAGAAATGCCGCCATAAACTCTGGGCTGTTAACAAGTGTTTGCACGCCTCTGCTTTTTTTCTCTTCTGCTTGTTTTTTTAATCTAAGGAGGTAATCATTTAATCCTGAAAGAGTTTGAGTCTCTAACAATTCTAGGGCATGAGAGATTTTTATCGCCTGCGCAGTTAATGACATGCCATACATTGCGTTTCCATTTTTTTGTGATGCCTGTGCAGCCAAACGAGATTGAAGTTTCAATAGAATAATTTTGTTTACTGGGCCGAATAATAGTGATCTTTCTCTAAGTTGGTTTACTTTGTTATCGAAGATTTTTTTTAATAAAACTTGGATTTCTATGAATTCTTTTGGAAATGGTACTAAATGTTTTTGAAAATCTAGTTCTTGCATATAAGGCTTAACATCTTCAGAATCTCGAGTTCTTGACTCTATTTTTTCTATGTTAAGATTCAGGCAAATTTGCTTTACTTTTTCTGAATCTGAACCAGGAGAAGCAGTTAATCCAAGAATTAGAGGATGAACTGATTGTGACTTATAACTACTCGCGACTTTTGTATAATCATAATTTTTTAGGCATCTGTGTGCTTCATCTATTACTAGTAATGATACTTGTCTTAGGTCGTATAGGTAGTTGCCAATATCATTTGCTATACACTGAGGTGTGGAAAAAATTATGTCTGCAGTGTCCCAGAGTTTTTTTCTTTGCTTTGCAGGAATTTCACCTGTGAATAGTTCGAGAGATGCAAATAATTCATGAAGATTTTTTTTGAATGTTTCATAATGTTGCTCTATTAGGGGTTTAGTCGGGGCAAGAATTAGGACTTTTTCTCCAGGGTGTTTTTTTTGCCTTTCTATTGCAAGCATTAATGCTATTAGTGTTTTCCCTACTCCGGTTGGTAAGACTACAAGGGTGTTATTGTTTTTGGCAGTTTCAAAGATTGAATTTTGATAATCTCTTGGTTCAAAGGAAGCCATGTTTAAGAAATAATGTTAGGGGATTTAAGGTTTTGGTTAGTAAATTCCTGTAAATATTGCGTATGCCGCGAAGAGTAATGTGATTAATGTGAGGATTGTCCAGAGGACCCTAGAACCGAAGTATATCTGAGTGCCATCAAACTTTGAAACTGGAATCATATTCCAGAATGCATAAAATGCAGCCATTCTTGCAAGTGTTTCGGGGCCAGTCCAATAAGTGATAAATGCAAGTAAAAGAGTTATTACTATTCCTCCAGCGCCAACCAATGCAGTATGGAAGTCTGTCATTTCAGTATAAGAATAGTGTCCAAATCTTTTTGCTGCACGTCTTTTCAATGCAGAGGTGTCATAAGTTAAAATGGCCATGACTTTTATATATCCTAGAGAAAATGCAGAAAATACAAGAGGAAGGATTGCTCCAGAAGGAATTTCTTTCTTTAGATGCCAGTCTGGTTTGAATCCATAACGTGACCAAGATAATATGCTATGCTCTACAGATGCATCCAGAAAGCTAGCCGCTACTTTTTTCCCTAAAACGTTAGTAATTATTATTATAGATGCAAAAATGATTGCAGTGCCAAGGTAATAGAAGTTAGTCTGGATTAATTCGGTGAAGCTTATTACGATTGATAAGATGATTATTGCAATAATGACGTGGATAATCTCTTTTTCATTCATACTTTATGGAGCAAGAAGAGGGTTATAAAGATTTTGTAACGAGGAGAATGTATATTTCAGGTTATCGTAAAGTATAAATACTGCTTCAAGCATTTTTCAGTATGTTGAGAATAAAAAAATTAAGTGATGTTCTTGGAAAGAATGTTTATACTTCTGATGGAGACTATTTTGGACAGATAGAAGAGGTTAATTTAGTTGATAATAAGATTGATGGTTGGAGAATAAAGGTGGGTTCTGGCTTTATGAATCTTCTGGGGGGAGCGAGAGGGGTGATAATACCGCAGCAGTTTGTGAAGGCTATTGGCGACATTTTTATTGTCAATAAGTCTTCCTTGCCACTGAGGGAAGAGTCAATGGAAATGAATGCTTCTGAAGAAGTTGACTTGAATTAAGTAAGATTTAAATAGAATGAGGTTTTTTTGAATACATGGCTACGATATTACAGAATACTTTTTTTAGCGAGTTAGTTTTACCTTTTCTTCTTGTCTTTGTGATAATGTTTGCAATTCTTCAGAAAGCAAAAATCTTTGGAGAGGGTAAGAAACAGATTGATGCACTCGTTGCGCTTGTTATAGGGCTTATATTCATCGCATTTACAAATGCTGTAGGAATTGTAACAAGTCTGATTCCTTTTCTGGCGGTTGGCGCTGTAATTATTCTTGTTTTTATGATTCTATATGGGATGGTTTTCAAGGAAGGAGAATTTGAAATGAGCAAGGGACTTAAGATAGGTTTTGGAATTGTTATTGGTATTGCTCTTATAATTGCAGTGATGATGTCTACAGGAATATGGGATTATGTTCTTGAGAACTGGGTATATGGAGGAGAGAGTGATTTGTTTATGAATGCCGTCTTCATCGTGATTATTGCAGTCGCTGTTGCTGCTGTTGTTTGGGGCAGTGGAAGCGGTGAGAAGAAAAAGAAGGAGTAATTAGAAACATATTTAAATAAGTTTTAGTTGCTCCAGTTATGGTGTTATCATTACCGATTTGGTTTATGCAGACGTTTAGATTCGAAGACCTTCTTTTCTCACTTGAGAATATAGGGTTGTTTCAATTTATATTGCCATTCTTGTTAATTTTTGCAGTTATTTTTGGTGTTTTGTCTTGGACAAATATGTTCGGAGGTAATAAAGGAGTTCATGTCATCATTGCAGTAGTTATTGGTTTATTAGCAATTAGATGGTCAGTGTATACGGATTTTCTTAATATTATTTCACCAAAGCTTGGAGTGGGTTTAGTAATAATTTTGGTACTTGTTTTACTGATGGGACTTTTCATACCAGCCGATTCGCAGGCTATAATGGGCTGGGTAATGATGGCTGTAGGAGTTGTTATTGCAATAGTTATATTTGCCCAGACTTACTCTGATTTTGGTTATGGAGGGTATGTAACAAGTGATTTGATTGGATGGGTTGTGATTACTGCATTATTGATTGGAGTTCTTGTAGTTATAGTCCTTGGAAATAATTCTAGTAAACCTTCTACGAGCAAGAAACTTGGAAGATTATGGGATAGCATCGTAGAGGGAAAGTAGGAGTTTAAATGCCAGCTGATGCCTCTCTAATCGCTTATTTTGCCCCGGTATGGGCATTTCTCGCAGTGTTTGTTATAATGTTTGCTTTACTTGCAAAGACTGAACTTCTTGGAGAAAGCAAATGGCTTAATTTATTTGTCAGTTTTGTTATTGCCTCAATATTTATTTCTGCAGCTAGTGTTCAACAATATGTTTTGACAATTGTACCTTGGATGGCTGTTTTAGTAATAAGTCTCTTTTTCATTTTGGTATTAATTGGATTTATTGGGAAAGGAGAATGGATGCATGAAAAAATTGGAATTGTTGTTGTAATTACAGCAGTTGTTATTTTTATTGTTTCGGGAGTTAAGGTGTTTTATACAGTTATAAGTCCTTATTTTCCTGGGAGTGCGGATTATGGATTTGGGGCCAGTGCTAATGGTCTTGTATTTAGCGATTGGTTTTTTTCTGGGCCGGTTTTAGGAGCAATATTTTTGCTTGCTTTATCAGGAATAATAAGTTGGGTTTTAGTTAAGGCAAAGTAAAATTATTCTTTCTTATTATGTTTTTTGTGAGGGTGATGTGCTGGATGAGTTGAATGATGAACTGTACTTTTTGAAATTTCTGGAAAGACCTTGCTTAGTGATTTTTGGGTTTCTATCAGTTCTGCTTTTATGTCTTGAACATCTGTAATATAATCTCCCACTTTTCTAAGGACTGATGACTGAAGAATGTCTATTGTTTTTTCTATTCTCTTAAGTCTTTCTTCCATATAATCTATTTTTGAACCAAGAACATTTTTTAATTCCATTGTTTTTTCGAGAGACTTTCTTAGGGGAGATAGTTTTTCGGATAATACTTGTTCGGATATTTCAGTTATCAAATCCGGACTCGGACCTGAGGAGTATGACTGATAGGGCTGATATTCTTCATAACCCTGAGGAGCTTGGGGAGCAGATTCTTTCGGGTATTGTGGACTATATTCTTGTATTCCTTGTGGTTGGGGTGCTTGAGGAATATATTCTTGGTTTTGTTGCATTTCACCACCATTATCTTCTGCCTCAGGTGGGAGAATTGATTTTACCATGCCTCCAGACTCATATCTTCTTTGATTTTCTTCTTGAGATACGGGAAACTCTGCTTCTTGCTCTACTGCTCCCTTCATTTCATTTTGAGACATTGCTTCATCTACCTCTTTATTTGAAAATCCTTTTGCCTTTAAATTATCTCTCATTTGATCTTTTACAAGGCCTTGGGACTGCATCTGTCTTATTTCATCGAATATTGTCATTTTACCTCTATTATATATGCGGTTTGAACATATCAAACTGTCTTTGCAAAATCATCAGCTCTTCTTTTCTTGCAAGCTGGGAAGATTTTTCTGACAATCTTTGTATGAATTCTTTCATTCTTAAGTTTTCTTCTTTTAGTATAAAGAGCTCTTTTTTCATTTCTTGTATTTCATTAAATGTTTTAGCTCTTTCTTCTACTAAATTCTGGCCTATAAGCAAAACTCTATCTTTCAGAAGCCTTTGTTTTTCTTCTAAATCTTTTAATCTGGTTCCTGATTCAATTACTGGAGCTTCAGGGTTTTGATATATTTCGGGCATATTTAATATAACAAAGACTAGTTTAAAATTGTTTTGTATTTATCCCTATAGAAATGTATTTAATTCTAATATGTATCTGATAATTATGGTATTAAGAAGAGAGGCAGCACTTTACGAGGTAGATATTGAAAGAAGAGAGGGAGAAGACATTATGTATATTAATTATCTTGGTGCAGACTTTGTGCCTTCAATTGCAGACTCTTCCGATGTCATGGCAAAAGTTGTTGGTTCATTGATAGAAAATCCAGAAGTATCAAGGGTTATTCTTTCACAACAAAGAAATTATAATTACCCTTTTGCACAAGTAAAACTTCTTGCAGAAATTGCAAGACTTTATAATTATTTAATCAAGCAAGATAACCTTTTATCACCTGAAAAATTAACCTTAATTGTTGGACAAGATATTGCTGCAGTTCATGGAGAACTCAATTATTTATTGAATCTTTTAAGGCAGGATCCAGTGGGCTGTTATCTTGAATTAAAATCTAGAATTAATAAATATCAGAGAAAGAATGACCTGCCAAAGTCCAGTTTAAGAAATTATGTTCTGCTTTTGGAAAGATTTTTTGACCTTGTAGGAAATTTACATTTAGTTTCAGAGCTTAAGGATATTATAGATAGTTATGTAGTTGGAGACAGGAGCGTTTATGTAGGAATATTCAGGCCAGATGTTATGCCTAATTTTACATTTACTCGATTAATTGCACAGATTCCTGAAGGCTCGAAACTGATAGACCAATATACAATAGATAACGAATATGAGTCTATAACGGTTACAATTTTAGAAATGGAAAATGATTCAAAGTTTCTTTATCATATCATGCCTCCAGAATATAGTCTAAATGAAGAGCACCATATCTTACTCAATCTTGCGAAAAATGTTTTAATTGAACATCAACCTAAAGCTGAAGAGTTTACTGACCCTGATAGGACAAGGACTATTTTTTTCAATGTTGCAAGAGATTTGTTGAACGAACTTGCACAGAGCAAAAACATTTCTTTAAGTTATAGGGAATTGAACGGACTTGCAAATATTTTAGTAAGGCAGACAGTTGGTTTTGGACTGATTGAAGTTTTACTTATGGATTCTAATTTACAGGATGTTTATTTAAATTCTCCAATTGCACAGAATCCTATCTTTATTAGACATTCAAAATATGAAGAATGTGTCACCAATATTATTCCTAGTTTTGAAGATGCGGATTCGTGGGCTGCGAAGCTAAGGTTACAAAGTGGGAGGCCATTGGATGAGGCAAATCCTATTCTTGATACAGATTTAACCTTTGGAAAAATAAGGGCAAGAGTTGCTGCGATTCAGAAGCCTTTATCTCCTTACGGGCTTGCATATGCATTGAGAAGACATAGAGATGAGCCATGGACACTTCCTCTTTTCATTGATAATAAGATGATTAATAGTTTTACTGCAGGACTCCTTAGTTTTTTGATTGATGGAAATAGAACTTTATTGATTGCAGGTACAAGAAGTAGTGGAAAGACCTCCTTTCTTGGGAGTTTAATGCTTGAGATAATGCCCAAGGTTAGAACTATTGTATTAGAAGATACATTAGAATTGCCAGTTGATGCTTTGAGAAAGATAAAGTATAATATTCAGAGAATGAAGGTAAGGAGCGCGTTGCTCGAGACAACTACTGAGGTTGATGCTTCTGAAGGAATAAGGTCAAGTTTAAGATTAGGTGATTCTGCTTTGATAATTGGAGAAGTAAGAAGCGAAGAGGCGAAGGCGTTATATGAAGCAATGAGAGTTGGAGCATTGGCCAATGTTGTTGCAGGAACAATTCATGGAGCTTCACCTTACGGAGTGTTTGACAGACTTGTTAATGATTTGAAAGTTCCTGTTACAAGTTTCAAGGCGACTGATTTGGTTTTAGTTGCTAACCCTATCAAAACTGCAGATGGATTACATAGCAAGAAGAGGGTTGTCCAACTTACTGAGGTGAGAAAAAATTGGACTAAGGATCCATTAGAAGAAAAAGGATTTGTTGATTTGCTTAAATATAACGTTGAAAAGGATGAATTGGAGCCAACAGATGAAATAATAAATGGAGAATCTGAAATTATCAAAAGTGTTGCAGGTAGTGTAAAGGGTTGGGCCGGAAATTGGGATGCTGTCTATGAGAATATTATTTTGAGGGGAAGAATAAAACAAGAGATAGTAAATCTTGCAAAGAAATCTGGGAAGCCAATTATTTTGGAAGCCAGTTTTAATGTATTATCAAATGAAGTCTTTCACAGGATAAGTGATAAGATAAGGCAAGAAGTTGGGTTGCCTGTGAGCGACAGAGTATTTCCCGAATGGAAAGAGTGGGCTATGAAAAGAGCGAGAGAAATTTAGACTCTTATTTTTCCAATTCTGTCCATTTCTTTTGTCAATAGTTTTTGAGTTTCTTCTTCTGAAGCGCTATGACCTGCAATTGTGAAGAAAAGTTTTGAGTTGTGAAGTTTTTTATGAAGTTTGTATGCGGATAAAGGACGACAAACACAATCATAACGGCCATGAATTATAGAAGTTGGAATGTGTGAGATTCGGTGTAAGTTATTCATTATGTAATCTTTTGGCATGAAACAGTTATTTGTTAAATAATGAAGTTCTATTGCTGAAAAAGCTTCAACTTTAACTTCTTTCATTACCCTTTGGACTTTTTTTTCGGAGTAGTTTAACTTGGATATTGAGAATTCGTATCTTGCCCATGCTTTTACATATTTTTCTCTTATGTCTTTTTCTGCGGAAATAATTTTTTTGTAATAATATTTTTCTATTTGTTTCTTTTTTATTATTTCTTCAGGTACTAATGAGGCAAGTTCTTTCCATTGCTCTGGAAAGTTGTCTTTAGCTTCGTATGTGAAATATTCGTTTTCTTCTTTCGAAGGGATGTAAATTCCGCGTAAAACCATTCCGGCGACTGTTTCTGGATATTTTATTGCGTAAGCTAATGCGAGAGTCGAGCCCCAACTTCCTCCGAATAAAAATACCTTTTTTATTTTTAAAAAATTTAGGAGTTCTTTTATATCTTTAACTAACTCGGGAGTTGTGTTATTTTTCAAGGATGCCAGAGGTTTGCTTTTTCCGGAACCTCTTTGGTCCAAGTGAATCATGTTAAACTTGGGATTGAAAAATCTTTTATCTCTTTCTGAGAATCCCCCTCCGGGACCACCATGCAAAAAGATTACTGGTTTGCCCTTAGGATTTCCAGATAATTCATAATATAATTCGTGTCCGTTTTCGACTTTCAAATAGGCTTTTTTGTAAGTTTTTGGTTTATACATTTTATGTTGCTAATCCAGATAATGCAATTGCTGCCAGGATTGATAAAGCCATGGTTGATAGAAATGCTGTTATGACATAAAGAAGCATTCCTCTTGTAAGATTTTTTGAGGACTCATATTTTGTCTTTAGTGGGTCTTTGCCTGAATCTACTGTAACCAATGCTGAAGTTAGTATGAGTATTATCTCTACAATGTATAGGCCTATTGAAATCTGTATGAAATATGGGGGGATAATGGTTGTTATGTCGAATATATCTGTTATTGCTGAGAATGTAAATCCAGTGTCTAAACCCTCGGTTCCTGTTAGTGCAGTAAGTTCTGCAAGTTTGTTTAATATTAATGCAATCATTGCTGAAAGTCCTACAACTATTCCTGCAAGAAGTGGGGCGAGGAAAGTCATATTGCTTTTCATATCTGAAACAATTTCTGCTAGCAAATCTCTGAGACGTTCATTTATTCTTTGAATGTTTTTTACGTATTCAGAAATTGACATTAATGAACGGGCGGCTACTTGCAGGCCTTTCTTTACAGATTCAACTAGAATACGCATAGATGTTGAGATTAATGATGAAGGATAGTAAATTATTGCGCCTCTTTTTGGATTGAAAATTGCCTGTTCTACAGACATTCCTAGTTGCTGTATATTTTGATTAACTAATGCGAAGAAGCTTTGTGTTCTTTGTCCTTGTGTGGATTCTGCAACTTTTGCAAATGCAATTTCTGCGGGAGTTCCGTCCCCTAATCTGTTTCCAAGTTGGAATAATGAATTGGTAAATTCGGCTTCTAAAGCAATTGTGTCTTCTCTAGATTTTATCAACTGAATTGTTTTTTTATTATAAGCTATTGAGAAGAATAATGCAATTGATATTGGAACTAAGAAACTTAATAAGATTGCACCTATTCCAAATGGACCTGTTAAATGTCCGGAGACTTCTTTGAAGTCAAATAGTTTCATGCCTTCGAGGAAAGGAATTCCTAATTCTGAGAATGTGTAGTCCGATTTTAATCCTAGGGCTGAAGTTAAGAAATCTATTTGGAATATAAAGGGTAATAATCCGACAATTAGAAGCGGAAATGAAATTATGAATGATTTGACCCATGGTTTTTTGGAAGCATATTGTTCATAATTTGGATTTAGCTCAAGGACAGAAGATTCTCCGTGTCCCCCAGGACGTTTCAAAAGTATTTCTGAAGTGAGGTAAAAGACAAAGAAAGGAATGATTACATTGAATAGAATAAAGACGTGTTGCCATTGGATTGCTCCTTGTAACAATGCAGAAGCTAGAGGAAGTAATGCTAGTCCAAGAGTTGGAAGAATTATTCCAAGCATGTAAACGTTAGTTAAAGGGGAACGAATCTGTCTTGAATATCTTAACATTTTTTCATAGACTCCATCGAGAATTACCTGAAGTGCTTTTTCTAAGATTTGCACCCTTCTTGTTTCTGATGGTTCAAATAGAGATGATTCTATCAAATGAAAGGACTCAACAAATTCTGAAGCATAATCTCTCCAGTTTTCTAAGTATGCATCTAAGGATTGTTTTATTGATGAGAACTTTCCTATTTCTACATCATAGATTACCTTTCTGAAATCCAAGGCTAATGGAATTTCTAAATGCTGTGATGCAAACTCAATTGCCCTTTCTAAGTTAGATGTATGTTTCATGTAAACAACCACATAAAGAACTGCAGGAACCATTTGAGAGGATGCTTTTAATCTCCACGAACTTGCAAGCCTTTGAGGCATTGTGTAAGTGTAGTAAAAGACAAATATTGATGCAATTAGTCCAAGGAATAAAAGAAGAATCTGAAATTCTCCAGTTATGAAAAATATTGCCATTACTAAAAGAATTATTCCTGAGAATACTACTAATAGTGAGAAGATTGCTAAAGTTAGGGCTTGACTCGGAGTTACATCAAGATGAGCGATGTCTAGGTATTTCTGCATTCTTGCTCTGTCTTTTTCAGATACTTTTATGTTTACTATATTCCCCAAAGTTTTAGTCCATCTTTTGTATCTTGATAATTCTGGGAGCATATCTTGTTTGAATTGAGTGTATTCTTTTGAATAGGTTTTAGGAGAATCCATTTTGGATTCTATCTTAGCTCCATATTTTTTTAAGATGTCTTCTGTTGATGCCATTTTCCCCTTTTCTATATATTAATAATGAAATGGAAAGTTATAAATTGTATGGTTAGGTTTATAAGAATAAGGGAGTTTTAACTGATATGAGAAAGAGAGGGATTATCTGGGATACTATGATGCCTTGGCTTATAGCAATAGTTGTTCTCATAATAGTTATTATTTTTGCTTATTTACTGAAAGATAAACTTATTGGTATGGGGGAGTTTCTAAAGAACTTATTTAGGTAATGGAACTAACTACTGGACAAATAATAAAGATAATAATTGCAGTTTTAGTTTTTGTAATTGTTGTTGCTTCCATTGCTTTTAGTTTTAAGAATTATATAATTCCTTATTTCACAGATGTTCCAGGAGGAGAGCAGAAAGATATTACTACGCCTTACTATCAGGAGTTGATTAAGGATGAGAATTTGGTTGCTACAATTGTGCAAGGTGATAAGGCGAAGTATATTAGTATAGGGGGGAAAAAGACACTTTATTATTTCTGGAAAAGTGACGTGACTAACATTTACAGAGATGATTTTTGGATAGATGATAAAATTGGAACAGTAGATAAGAATGGTATTATTGAGATAGATAGTAGTTATTTGAAAGAAGATGTTAATTTGGGAGAGATAAATGGTGCTGAGAAAATAGGGACTGAAATTTATAAGATTGGAGGTAAGAATGAATAATAAAGGATTTCTTTTAGGAGAGTTTACGCTTAAGATGGTTATTGCCATTCTTTCTATTCTTTTGCTTGTGTATTTGCTTTTTGGAATTTATGGAACTTTTTCTGAAAAGAATAAACTTGCAAAGGCAGAGTCTACTTTGGTCGAGGTTGTTGAAAGGGTTGAATTGGCTGGAAGCAATAGCCAAGATTATGATTTTATAATGACCGGACCTAATGGATGGAGTTTGGTTGCTTTTCTTAATAATGGACCTGAAGCGTGTTTGGGAAATCAATGTTTATGCATTTGTGATGGGGGTAATAGGGATAAATGTGACAGGTTGGGAAGTTGTGAGAAAGTTTCTTCTGAATTTGAGAACTTTGAAGCGATAAAGATAGATGGGCCAACCGGTTTGTTCATTAAAAAAACTGAAGGAAAAATTGCTATAAGTAAAAATGGATAAGAAAGGAGATTACGAATTTTTGATAAGGATATTAAGTTGGATTGCTTTTTTTGTAGTATTGCTCGGAGCAGTATATTTTTTAACTAAGAGGTTTATTCCTTAGAATGGATAAAACAGGTGAATTGACTAGTAAGCAGATTGTAACCATAATTATTTTAATTGTTAGTTTTACGGTGATTTTGCTTTTTTTCTTTACTCTGAATTTAAAATCTGAAATTAATTCTGAAACTTGCAGAAATTCTGTTATTTTAAGAGGAACAGCACTTGGAGATTCAACAAGGTTAAATTGCAAGACTGAAGATATTTGTTTTTCAAAGACTAAAGATTGTGATGTTGATTTGAAAGATATGGTTGTGATAAAGGTTGAGAATAAACAGGAATTTCTTGATGAGGCGAGTGATTTGGTTTATAATTGTTATTGGCAGATGGGCGAAGGAAAGGTTAATTATGCTCCGAAAAATTTTGGAGGAGATAAGAATTATTGTGCAATATGCGATAGAATTTATTTTGATAAGTCTCTTAAAGAAGAAGGTATAATTAATGTTAGCAATACCGAGTGGTATTATTTTCTAAAGGGTAAGAGGACGCCAAATGGAGATAATAATCTTCTTTTTGAGATATATAAGATTAATAGCATTGATTCTGTTTTCAGTCAGCTCAAGGCAAGTAATAAGGAGTTGGAGAACTTAGATGTTGGAAAATTGGATATTTTTACAGGTGGGAAAAATTTTGTTGTTGTTACCTCTCTTACTGAATCAGGTTGGGGTAGTGCACTTTTCGGAGTTGGGACTGGTGCAGTCATAGGTGTAATTGCGGTTGTTGCAGCACCATTTACTGCAGGTGCGAGCTTAGTAATTGGAGGGGCAGCCATTGGTGCAGTCATAGGTGGAACTGCAGGATTAGTTATTTCTGGACCTGGTGGGGATGGACAGTTTTTGCCTCCAACATATTATCCTAATGAGCCCAAGGTTTTGAAAGATTTGAATTGTTATGAGTTTTCGACTTTATCATGAAATGAATAAAATGAAGAAAGGCAATATTTTAATGGAGAATGTGATATTTATTATTCTTATAATTGTGTTTATTAGCATTCTATTTGTTTTTGTAACAAGACAGGGAAGCAATCAATCTGTTTTGGAAAAACAGCTTGCTAAACAAATTGCTTTAGTCATTGATGAAGCTGAGCCAGGGACGCAGGTGCAAATAAGAGTTGAAGATGAATTTAACAAGTATCCTGGGGGCAAGATTCAAGTTGATAATAATGTAGTTAATGTTAATTTTGGCTCTGGCGCAGGATATAGTTATGGTTATTTTAATAAGGTAAATGTTGAAAGTAATATTCTAGATTTGAATTCGGATGGTTTTAAGGGGAGGTATTTGACGCTAATAATAAAATGATTAATAAGATAGGAGGGGATAGATTATTGGCTATTTATTGGTTTATCATGTTTGTAATTGTTATAATTGGATTGGTAAGTGGAGTTTCAATCTTTTTTTCTAAACCTTTAGATATAAGAGAGGCAGAGGGAAATATTCTTGCAGATAAATTGACTAATTGCTTTATTAATAAGGGAATTTATTTGAGCTCTTTTATGGATAGATTTGATAGCGAGGGATTGGAGGCTGTATGTGGACTTGTATTGGAAGATAAAACCGGATATTATGAAAATGGCAATGAGCAGTATTATATTGAGTTTAAAATTGGAGATAAGATTGCAAGTTCTAATGATGCAGTTAAGAGTAAATTGCATGGATTATGCGAGCAAGAGGATTTAAGGAAGAATATTCCTATTTGCGTGAATAGGAATTTTTTTGTTTTGAAGGATGATAAGTTTGAGAAGGTTGAAATTTTGGTTATAGTTGATAAGGTGAAACAAAATGCACTTTAAGAGAGGACAAATTGGAGAGACTGCAACTTGGATAGTTGCTACAATTGCAATATTGATAATTACTTTTGTGTTTATTTATGCGAGCTCTTTTATTTCTGTAGGCAAGAGTCTTGAAGGCACAAGTTTTGGTATAAAAGTAGATGAAGGGAAGGGAATTATAGGAACGCAACAGATGCTTTTCGCGATGTTGAACTACAAGGAATTACCTGATGCGAGTCCAATTAAAGATAATATTATAAGTGGAGAATATAATTTAGTAACTATTCCACTAGGGCCGAGATTGACTGAGTTTTCTGATTCAGGGGTTAATTGTAATTTTTTCATTCTGGAAAATCTTGTTGCTCAAAGAAACTCTGGAGTTATAGGTGAAACAAAGTTAGGAGAGGTTTCTGTTTCTTTAACTGATGAAAAGAAGGCGAGGTTAAAATGTTAAAGAGAGGAAATATTCCTGTTACGATATTTGTTGTTGCTGTAATTGCATTGTTTATTTTCGCACTTCTTGTTCTTATGTTGTATAATGCTCGAGGTAAGGATGATGTTGTGAGGGGATATAGTGCTGTTAGGGAGTTGAATATAGAGGTTAAGAATTTTGGTTTCTCTGGAATAGGAGATTCAGTTCCGATTATAACAAAGACAAGTTCTGGATTTTTTGGATTTGGAGAAGAAGTGGTTGAAATCAAGGTAAGAAGAGTTCCAACTTCTGTAGGTTAGGAATATTTATATATCAGGATAGGTTTTTTTTGGAATGAATAAAAGAGGGAATAGATAATGAGCTTCTTCAGGCCCACAACGGAGGACAGCCCTATTCTTCGTGGCACTAAAAGTGGTGTTCAGACCGGCTATGCAACAGGGACACAACAGGTCAAAAAACACTGGCTCAAGGCCTCGCTTTTGTTTGTCCTCTTTGTCCTCTTAGTGTCCCTTGATCTTTATAAGGTAAATGATTATTGGTATGTTTCATCAGCACTTCTGGCAGTTGTGGGATTTATTTTCTTATTTTCCAACAGCATGCTGAACAAGATACTTGTCGGTGTAGGATCCCTTATACTTGCATTGTCATATCTTCCAATCTCTTTATTTGAAGATTTTATGGTAAGCTATTGGATAGCCAGATCATCAGCCTTAGCCATACTTCTTCTTTACTATTTGTTCATCGGAAGAAAGAGAGAAGATTTGTTGAGTTATGGTGATATGGTTAGCGGGGCAGGGCAGGCAGCCAAATGGACTGGTAAAACTGGATATTCTACTGTCAGGAGAGGGTCTGTTGTAGTCAAATTCCTTCTGTTCGCGATAGTTACTGCAGGAATCTACCTGCTGGAAGTTTATTTTGAAACTCTTGGTGTTGTTATTACAGGATTTGCCTTATTAGTGATAGCTGCCCTTTTATTCTTTAAGAAAGGGCTAGTCGGAAAGCTTTTGGGCCTGATATCATTAATCCTGGCATTGCCCAACATCGCCGAATTTGTCTCTGGAATGAGAGAGATCCTTGATATATTGTTTGTGAACAGTTATTTTGGCATTGACACCTGGCCAAGGTATATCCTTATTGCAATAATCGCTTTCTATTGGCAATTCAGGAAAAAGGCACGGGCACAGACAAATGTCCAGCAGATTTAAGATGAGAAAAATCAGTTTGTCAGTTATTTTGGGAATGATGTTAGTTCCAACTGTAGCTGCACAAGATGCACGATTTATCTTTGAAGATTTAGCTAATAATCCGTGGCTGAGGTTTGCGATTATTTTTCTTCTTTTCTTTGCAATTATGGTTTTGTCTTTAGGCAGGGTTGAAAGTATTAAAGAGAATAGGGGGACGATGATGGCGATTTCTGGAATTATTTCTTTGATTATCGCATTTTCAATTGCACAGACGGATGTTTTCTATTCTTATTTTGGTTCTGAAATTGGAATTTGGGTGATTTTGTTTGCGTTTTTAATTGGTGGAATTCTTTTGGTAAAGGTTGCATTTGATGGGCTTGGAGGAATTGGAGCAGGAGTTGTTTTAGTGGTCTTGTGGTTTGTTTTGAGATTATATGCAGAGCCTTATGATTTTATTCCTTCTGGTGTTTCGGGAGATGTATTATTATTAATGTATGAAACTATTACAAGTGGATGGGGTTTAGCAGGAATAATAATTTTAATAATCATTCTTGCCTACTTGAAGAAGAAAAAGGGTAAGATTGCTGATAAAAAATAATTGGAAATGTTTATAAATCTCTTTCTGTTTAGAGGATTATGTTTAATAAAAGGGGACAGGGGTTATCAATAAATGCGATAATTCTTATTATTCTTGCAGTGTTGGTTTTGGTTTTTGTCATAATAGGATTTACTGTTGGATGGACTAAGGTTTTGCCCTTTATCAAGCCAGCGAATAATGTAAAGGATGTTGCGAATAAGTGTGAAGTTGCATGTTCGACGGAATCTGTATATGACTTCTGTGTTTCTTTGAGGGATGTTAAAGTAGAGCAGAAGATTGGAGAATTAGGAACTGCGTTTTCCGGAAACTGTTATGAACTTTCCACTGTTTCGGAATTGGGTATAAACTCTTGTGGTAGTTTATGTGGAGATACTGGAATAAAGCATGCAGAGTATTGTACTGTGCCTAATAAAGAATGGAATCCTACTGATGGAAAGTGCGTGGATATTCCTGTACCTCCAGCACAAGGCGGAACAGGTCAGTAGTTAATTATATAAGGAAGTTTTGATTTTTTTAAGAATGAAAAGAGGCGGATTGGATTTAAGCATTTCAACCATAGTTATTTTAGTAATTGCAGTATTTGTTCTCATAGGGCTAATTTTATTTCTTAATCAAGGATTCGAAATTTTCAAGAAGGATACAGGCAGTGCTTTAGATAGCTTAGAGTATAAAAATTTTGAGAAAGATTGTTTGACTTCTTGCTTGGATGGAAATAAGAAGGCTTATTGTTGTGCAAATGTGACAATTTCTGAATTTAGTTATGTTTGCAAGGATACAGGAACTGAAACTTGTGAACTGGGCTGTTCTGATTTTGTATGCTAATTACTTTCCAAGGCCCATTTTTCTAAGTAATCACAGATGCAATGCAGAATGAAGATATGGCATTCCTGAATTCTTGCTGTTGAATTGCTTGGGATAATTATTTCGTAATCTCCTTGTCCTTTCAATGGACCGCCATCTTTTCCCAATAATGAAATAACCTTTATTCCCATTTTCTTTGCTTGTTCTACTGCAGAGTTTACATTTTTTGAGTATCCTGATGTTGTTAATGCGATTAGAATGTCGTCTTTTTCTCCAAGTGCTTCAAGGGCTCTTCTGAATATGTGTTCCTGTCCGTAGTCATTAGAAATGCAAGTGGATGTAGACGAGGATGCGGCTAGATTTAGACATGGGAATGGAGTCCTGTCTTCTTTATATCTACCTATCAACTCTCCCATCATGTGGTCTGCTTGAGAGGCTGAACCACCATTTCCACAGAGGATTAATTTTTTACCTGTTTTGGTTTTTGTTTCTGAATTGTAAATTGTGTTTTTAATTAGTTTTGCTATTTGTTCTATTTTTTGATGGTCTATCTGAGAAATGGTTTTTGTTAATTCTTGGGCGTTTTGTTTTGTAATATCTTGGTTCATGAGTTTAGATAGATGTGAGATTTATATGTTTTATTAAGGTGTAATTGTGTTAGTTTGAAGACAAATAATCTTGCATTTCTTGATGAGTTATTAAATAATCCTGATTAGAATCTATTTGGTTGTAGTGGACAATGGTTATTTTCATATGCTTTCAAGTCTTAGGGTTTGTGAAATTGTAATTATTTTGTTTATTTGTTGCATCAATTAACAATGCAGGTAATCTAATAGTGCACTGAAGAGCATTTTCTAATTCTCTTTGATGATTTATACAACTTGTTAAAGTTATCGCAGAAGTCACTAAAGCCGAAATAACTACCCTTTTCACACCAATCTTATTGTAAATAAGTTATATAAATAAATTGGTGCTATTTTGGATAGTTGAAAAAATGTAAATTTGGTAATTGATTAAAGTTTAAATAGGAGTTTTCTTATTTTATTCTATGAATGACTATGGGTATCCTGAAAGAAGAAAGAATAAGAATGACAAGAAGCGTAAGAGGAGACAAGGTGTTTACAAGAAAGGCGGTAAATACAGAGCCACAGAAGTGAAAGAAGGGAAGAATTGATGGAAGAATATTATTTTCTTTTTTTTCTTGCTTTTGTATGGATGATTTTTGCAGCGATTTGCGATTTTAAGACTAGAGAGATTCCTAATTGGGGAAATTTTTCTTTGATTGCAGTTGCTCTTGCATATAGGGCTTTTTATTCTATTTCTAAAAACGAGACTATGTTTTTTGTTTATGGACTGATTGGGACTTTATTTTTTATAGGCTTCGGGTTTTTGTTTTATTATGGCAGGGCTTTTGCGGGCGGAGATGCGAAATTGTTAATGGCTCTTGGTGCAGTTCTACCCTTTGAGAGCTATACGGATTATTTTTTTATAGGCCTCGGGTTTATATTTATTCTTTTTATGGTTGGGGCTCTTTATAGTCTGATTTATAGTACTTTTTTGATAAGGGGAAAGAAAGGATTTGCCAAAACGTTTGAAAAGAAGATTGGAAATAAGAAACTGCTAGTGTATGGCTTTCTAATTGCAGGAATTTTTGCGGGAATATGGTTCTTCTATTCGGCAGACGTATTCTTTGGATTTTATCTATTCATTTTAGGGCTAATGCCCTTATTTTATTTTTATGCTAAAACTGTTGATGAGATGTGCATGATAAAACTTACTCAACCAGGCGATTTGAGAGAGGGAGATTGGATTGTTAGAGATATAAAAACTGGAAAGGGTGTAATTAAGAATAGGGTAGATGGATTAAGTAAGAATGAAATTCAGCTTTTGAAAAAGATAGGAAAGAAAGTCCTAATAAGAGATGGATTGCCCTTTGCTATTTCTTTTCTTATGGCCTTTATGGTATTCGTCTTTTTATTTTTAAGATATGGATTTTCTTTTTTACCGGTTTTTTAACGACTTTTGTTTCTTTTTTTATCTCTTTGAATGAAATTATTTTAGTGTGAATTTTTTCAAGTTCTTCTTCTGCTTCTTGTATTCTTGGTGAATTTATGTCCAATGGTTTGTCATAGATTGGGATTAGATTGATTATTACTTCTCCAAGCTGGCTTGAAGATTGAATTTCTATCTTTTCAATTTTTAGGGTTTTTGAAAGTTTATCTGCTATCTTTTGTGAGAAGTCGAGAATTTTTTTAGAGACATCTTTTGCTTCACTTATTGCTTTTTTTGGAATTACGATTATATGTCCTTTAGATATTGGACGTATTTCTAACACGGCGAGAGCATCTGGGCTTTCGTCTATTATTTTAGAAGGTATTTCTTTACTCACTATTTTTCTGAATATTGATGAAGCGGATTGTTGTTGTTTAAGCATTGTTTCTAATGCTTGGGAAGACATTTCATCTATTTGTTTTTGTGCTTCTGTCTTTTCTTCCGGAGGTAAGTGCTTAATTTGTTCCGAAAGCTGTTTTTTCAGTTCTTTGATTTGTTCTGATGTTAGAGTCATAGGTATTGGAATAATAGGGTTTTTATATAATTATTTGTTTGTCTTTTGATGAAGCTAACGTTTAATGATTTTGTAAGGATTATGATGTATCCAATAATAGTTTTCATTATTCACTTAGTTATTGCTCCTATAGGGCTTTATGAAAAATATGTTTGGATAGATATTCCAATGCATTTTCTTGGAGGGGCTTCTATTGCTTTAAGTGCTATGGCTATGGGTAAAATCATGCTTAAGAATAAAATGCTTGGAAAAACAAATCTTTTTATTTTGTTTGTTTTTGTTGTATCTGTAGTGTCTTTAGTTGCAGTATTTTGGGAGTTTTTTGAATTTTCGATTGATATTCTTAGTAATTCAAACTTACAGATAGGATTAGAAGATACATTAGGTGATTTGTTTATGGGTATTTTGGGAGGAAGTATAAGTTTCTGGGCATTTTATCCGAAAGCCCTTCTGTAGTCCTCTATGCTAACAGAGGAAACGTTTTCAATTTCAGATAATACTGATTCTACCATGTCTGTTGATTTTTCCTCTGGCCATGCGAATTTTATGTATATTGCATTCAGTCCAAATGCTACAGGCTTTTCTTCAAAAGAGATATTTTGAGCGCCATTACTTTCTAGAGTGGTTTTTGCAATGCCTTCGATTTCTTTAAGGTCCACGTCTGGTGAAGAGGGCATTAATTTTACTATCATTGCTACTTGACTTGACATGAAAGAGTTTACTATTAGGGCTTTATAAATATTTTCAATCAGTTTAGTATAGCAATTCTTTTAAATGGCTTTATCTAGAAAAGCGAATGGATAACTATGAACAACTTCTTGATAGGATTTCCAGATCTTCTGGTGTTGAGAGGGTAGAGATTGAGAGGAAGATTGAAGCCAAGAGGGCAAAGTTGTCTGGTTTGATAAGTAAGGAAGGTGCTGCACAAATAGTTGCTGCAGAATTAGGAATTGTTTTTGATAATGAAAGAATGAAGATTTCAGAATTATTGCAAGGTATGAAGAAAGCAAATGTTTTAGGAAAAATTACAACCCTTTTTCCTGTAAGGGAATTTAACAAAAATGGGAGAGAGGGAAAGATAGCTAGTTTTGTTCTTTCTGATGACAGTTCTACTATAAGGGTTGCTTTGTGGGACACACACCATATTGAATTAATTGAGAAGGGACAGATAAAGGAAGGAGATGTTGTTGAAATAAGCAATGGAAGTGTCAGGAATGGAGATTTACATTTATCTGCTTTTTCGGATATAAAAAAGAGTAAGGAAAAAATAGATAATATTGTTGAAAAGAGAACTATAATGGAAAGTAGGATTAGCGAAGTAAAGGTTGGGCAAGATGTTAAATTGAGGGCAATCATTATGCAAATTTTTGAGCCTAAGTATTTTGATGATAAAAAGTCTGGAGAAAAGAGGGCATTGTTGAATTTGGTTTTGGATGATGGGAGTGATACTATCCGAGCAGTTTTATTTGGAGAGGATATAAAGAAGCTCGGGTTTACTAATGAGGAAATATTTGAACTTGAGAAATTTGAGGGCAAGAAGACTAATTTGTTGGGTGAGGAAAAGCATTTTATTGGCAATGTAAGGACTAATCAATTCTTTAGTAGGCCGGAGTTAATCATGAATAATGTTGAAGATGTGAACGTTGTTGAAGTCATTAAGGAATTAGAAGCGAAGATATAAAAATCTAGATTTTTTTTAATCCTTCCGCAAGAAATCCTTGGCTTTCAAGCCAATGAATGAATTGCGGTAAT
>Ga0066639_10000445_pt1 | contig 35895 bp, 54 predicted proteins | sample CryGeyCG2114_010_2_FD_59504 | JGI IMG/M metagenome (GOLD analysis project Ga0066639, IMG submission 59504) | Groundwater microbial communities from aquifer - Crystal Geyser CG10_big_fil_rev_8/21/14_0.10 | ecosystem: Environmental > Aquatic > Deep subsurface > Groundwater | place: USA: Utah...
AAAAAAGTCTAAAGTACTAATACTGTCTAAATGCCTAAGATTCTTATCTATGATTGGATTACGAAGAGCGATAGAACGAACGGAGTAATTTGGTTTTTTGTTATTAAAGTTGATTTTGTAACATTTGTCTTTGTCGCAAGGAAAAATGGCATATCCACAGTCAATAATGAAATTGGCATCCCAAAAATTAGTCAGTATAACTATTGATTTACCATCCATGCTTTTCTTCCTTTAGCCCTCTTCGTTTCAATTCTGAATTCCATTCTTCGATAAAATCATCCGCGGTATCTATGGCTGATTGATCTCCCCATTGCTTTACAAAGTTATCAAGGATACGAATGTTGTATCTTAAAACGTGTTCGGGCATCACTGAAGCGGAAGGAGAGCATTTACTTTTTAGTTTTCTCTTCTTTTTTGATTGCATCGACAATTTCCTTCAACGAGTAGTTTTCCCCGCAAAAAGCCTTCGTTCCAACTATAAAACCCGGCAAATCGTTAATTTCATTTGCAATAGCAATATTTATAGCTACAGGACTATTGTACTTGAATTTGAGTATTTCGCAAGTAATATTTCTACATTTTGAAACGGCTTCTTCAATAGTAGATAAGGCTTCCTGACAATGCTCGCAGTTTTCAGCGTAAATAAAGAATATCTTAACCATATTGAAACTCTTTATGATAGAGTTTTTTCAGCTTCGTTTTTTGTTTTGTAACGAACTATTTTTGTGTCATTTTTGTTCCCACATACACCATTTAGTTTTCATTTGCACTTACCTTTGCACTTATTGCTCTTTTTCAAAACTTCTTTAATAGACTTCTTTTCCATATCTACGGCATTAGCTAGAACCTTATTCACGGCGTAGTTGACAAGGGCTTCAGAGTCTTTCTGTATTTCTTTTAAGCCATAGTCTTTTAGATAGGCATATTCCTTATCTTCAAAATCAACATCAAATTTATAAACCTTCTCAATCTTCTGTTTTCCGAATTTCATATTTCTCCTAGTATTTTAGTGGATAATTATCCTTTATTTTGCCATCTAACTCAGTATCAAAAACCATGGTGATATTCTTGCCAATCATAAGTTCTGCCAACTTCTTCATTTCCACTTCTTTGTTCTTGTCACCAAAAGTGAAACAGCTACTATGAATTTGATTTCGAACTTTACCCTCAGAGCATTCACACATAACGCAAATACTATCGGCTTCAGCTACATATTCGGCTTCAAGAACTCTTACTTTTCTTTTGACAGGAATAGCCATACTATACTCCGCTTATGTCGGGCATATCTTTTGAAAACTTGCTTCTGACGGCATCCTTGAGCGCTTTAACCTGATCTTCTATAACCTTTCTATTTGCAGCCAACATGAATGTGGTCAACTTAATCAACCAATCCTCACCAAACACTTTATAAAGCAACCAGTCATGGAAGGTTCTATAATTTTCCTTATTCCTAATACTCAACTCAGAGAAACCGCTAAGAGCATCAAGAACATCCAATCTAACGAACAACTTATCAATGGATTCTTTGGTTATAGGAGAGCTTTCATCTACCCTTTTAACATGTGGGCATTGCTTATTCAAAGGAAGTTCTTCTCTCTTAAGTAAACCTTCATAAGCCTTTTCAAACTTATCGACTCTGGCATTATAGTCTTCTTCCGGCCACAAACCATACAATCTACAGCTTAATGGTCTGGAATCGTAATAGGCACATTTACCTTCTTCGGACAACAGCATACATGGCTTAATTAGACTATCCTTACCCCACTTTTCAAATTCATTCCTAAAGAAATATTCGATACTCATACAAATTAAATCGAGCTTTTGAGATTTATTGCTTGAATCCCAAATTTCGTTGATAAGTTGATTGAATTCGCAAAAGTTCATTTGAGGCATGGCTACTTTGCAACATTCACAACTTCCCTTACATTCTGTGTCTAGATTAACTGTCCCGTAATAAATATCGTGTAATTTTTCCTTTAATGACTTAGGGGTATTACTCTTTTTCGAAGGTGACAAAAGATTAGATGTCCGTTTCCCCCTTTGGTTCTTTCGAGTTTTACTTGTTGATGAAACATAATTAGTTTTTGACTTACCTCTGCTCATTTCTCTTCTCCGCTTTTATTTTCTGTTATTGGCAAAGATGACGTTAAACTTGCCATTTTAATTTCTAATTTATATACCTTGCCGCTATCTACATGTGCGTACCCATTTTCTATTTTAACTAACTCAGATGTACCAATAAGCTCTCCATCTGTATAACTAGGATGCCCATATACCTTACCCATCAAATATCTAATTTTCCCATCACTAACAACCTTCCAATCCCTCAGTAATATCTCTTTAGGCTGTGAATGAACGTGTGGCAATATAATTTTAGTTGTTTCCGACATAATGTACGCCCCCTTACATTGCGTACTTATATATTATACAAATTTTACCCATTTTTCTTAACTGGGATTTATGGTTTCATTCCAAATAGAGCCGGATTCTTGCCATTAAGCCTTTTATTTGCCTTTTTTTGATCCTTATCGACTTCCTTGGGTTTATTTTTTAATCCAGTAAGACTAAGTGTTTCAAAGCTAATACAATGGTGAGTAACTAGGGCCGTCCACCCAGAGTAATTAGACAAAGCAGCCTCTAATATTGTGCGAATATTATTGAGATCGGATTCTTCTGCCGGACGTTCATCGCTTCCAACCTTCACGATTAAAACACTATCTTTTAGTTGATGACGAGGAAGAACGGTTTTTTCAACTTTTAACTTCTTCATTTTATTTCCTTAATTCTGCTTCTTCCATATATGCCCTCATCCTTCTCAACCAATATCCGATGAGGCATTCTGTCATTTATTTCCTGCTTGTGAGATATAACCAAAATTCTAGAAAACTTGTCTTTTAATCTGTTCAACAACTTAAATGCCATTTCTATATGTGAGTTATCTAATGATCCAAATAATTCATCAAGGGCTATAAATTCAGCCTTATGATTACAACGAGTAAATGACAATAATGCCAAACCGACTGATATTGCAAGCTTACATGTTGTTTTCTCTCCACCAGAAAGCATTTTATAGGCATCTGCTGAACCGCCTTTTAGAATTACGTCTATTTGGCACTTTTCATTAATTACAACTTTAGCACTCATACTGCCATTGCTTAACAGACTCATGAATTCTTCGATATAAACGTTAAGCAAGGGTAAGTATTTTTGGATGATTCTTACCTGTATCCCCTCAAGCCCCAGACAAGAATCCAAAATCGACATACGAGAGAAAACCAATTTCTCTGCTTTGTATTTTTCCCTTAGTTTGATTAATTGTTTCTTGTCTTCGACTATTATCTCTATTTCTTTTCTTATGGATCCAATTTGAGAATTATATTGAGATTTAGCTTTTGACTTTTCTTCTATCTGATACTTAATTGCATCTATCTTGCTTTTTGTTTCAGTGGAAGACTTTTCTAAAGACTTATATTTTTCTCCCAACTCTTTATATGCAGCTTCTAGTGTGGATATTTCGGAATCAAACGCCTTGGATATTTCTTCTATTTTTAGCAAATATTGAGACTTCTTTTCTTCCAATTCTTTTTCTTCATTTAAGAGCTTTTTATCATTTGTATCAAAATCGTTCAATGATGCTTCCAATTCCTTCAGTTTCTCTTCATTGTTGTGAAAGTCTTTGATTTCAGAATTAATTTGCCCTTCCCTATTAAGCCATTTATTTATTTTTTCCATGCTCTCTTGTGATTTCTTAAGGTCATCTATGCACTTGTTCTGATCATCTCTATATTTTGATATTTCGGCTTCTTTATTTGCTATCTCTTTCTTGTTTTTGTCAATCTCGCTTTCAATATGTTTTCTACTGACCATACTCTTGCATTTATCGCATACAAACTCTTCTTTTCCTAATTCTATCTGTTTGCTTAATAAATCGATTTCCTTGGAGCATCTTTTAATATCGGGTTCTAGCGAACTAATTAATCCATAGTTTTTTTCTTTGATACCCAACAGTTCATTTATTTTGTCATTGCATTTTGGTCTTGCTGTTTTTGCCTTTTCTATTATCTCTAGTCCCTTTTTCTTTTCTTCCATGTTAAAAGATTCGATTTCTTTACGAATTACGCCAATCTTTCTTGTCGCTTCAATCTTCTTTAAATTCGAAGACTCAATTTCTTTACGCTTATTTGAAATGAATTTGGAGACATCCGAATTAAGATTAGTCCACTCTTGAGTCCTGCTTTCTTTATCTTTTCTTTTAGAGATCAAATCAGACTTAATCTTACCACCCTCTAACTTTATGCTTTCGATCTCTTTAATAACATCAGATTGAAGCAACGAATTAAGTTCTCCCCTCAATGTCTCGGATACTGATATGCACTCTTTTATTAGATTTTCTTTTTCGGAAATCTGATTATTTAAGGATTCTATAGACGGCTTTTTCTCTAGATTTTCAGACAACAACATTACCTGAGAATTACATTTTTCAACATCTTCTTTTTTATCACTCTTATTTTCACGATTCTTTTTCAACATCCCGTTAATTAAATTGTCAAATCTTAACAGTTCTATTAGCATTTCTTTACGGACTGAATCTGTTGAGCTTAAAAATTTTCCCGAATCCTGTTGACCAAACAATATACTGTTTACAAATAAATCATAACTAGTATTGATAGCTTTACAAACAGACTCATCGCTATCATTAGTTCTATGCCCAGAATGACTACTATCTTTCTCGCTAATGCAATCAAATTTTAATATTCTTTTGTGTTCTGTTTTATTTTTAGTGAGTTCTCGACCACGCTTGATAACATATATCTTGTCGTTCTCTTCAAATATCATCTCTACCCAACCTTCATTCACATCTTTTGGGTATTCTCCATTTATATTGGTGACAATAGCTTTGGTTATTTTTTCGCTTTTATCAGTATTTGCAACATTTCTAACTACTTGCTCAAAAAGCGCATATGTAATCCCTTCGAGACATGTGCTTTTTCCTACCCCGTTCGAAAAATCATAATTGCCATTTATAAGACCAGCTATTCCCATTAAATTAGTTATTCCATTAGCCTTTGCTTTTTGAACATGCTCTATTGGATTCTTCCTGATATTGTCATAAACGGTATCCAATGGTATATCTTTGTATTCGGGAAGCATATCGAAAACAATACTATTATTCTTGTCTGAGAACCTAAAGAAATTAAATAAACGAATAGCGTATATTTGCATAATTACTGCTTCTCTTTTACTTCGTTATATATCTGATTAGCTATCTTCATGACTTCTGCTTGTTCTTCTTTATTTTTAACTCTTTCCCCGACCATTTCACTAAGAACGTCCAAAACATCCTTGTCTGTAAAATGTCCCCTTTCCATAATTTCCTTTTCCAATGTGGTTGCCGCTTGTTTTTGAATCTTATCTTTGGCAGGCTTGGGAACAGTAAACATATGAATCGGATCTATTTTCTTTGATATCTCTTTTTTAAACTCTTCAATTCCGGCCGAAAAATTAATCAAATCGTTACTTGTCCCAGTGCAAACCAATCTCACTATTGCCCCTTGATATTTGGAGCAGTCATAGGTTGAAAATTGTTGTTTTATGCTTTCAAAATTACCACGGATATCAATCATAGGACGACAATTAGGATATTCTATGAATTGACACTTTCCATACTTTTCATCCATGGGCGCATCTGAATCATACACTATAAATCCTTTAGGTTGATTCTTTTCGTTAAAACCCGTTCTCTCTATGCTTCCACAATAAAATCCAATGGTTTTTGTCTTAAGCCTTTGATGTTTATGAAAATCGCCCATTAAAATGTAATCTACCCCCAACGCATCAAGAACCGAAACGTGTACATCGTCTTTACGGCTATTATAATAATCTAACCTAGTCGTTGTAGTTTTTGTTATTTCAATGCCGTCATCATCCTCATCAATGTTTTCTAAATCGTCATATGCGCCATTGTCGTTTTTTGCTCCAGCCGGACCATCGTTTTTCTCATAATCATTTAAAATTGCACCATAAATTCCAAAATGACCAAAGAAAATAGTGGGTCTATCATCTTTGTCTTTTCGGTAATCATTCAAATATTCAGTAAAATTTGACATAGATTTCTCTAACGTCACTTTCTTCTGCTCAATATCTAAGGAATAAGGAAACAAACATAATCTATGCCCCTTGAATTCGATTATATCAAATTGATCTATAACTTTAATACTTTTTAGCTTAAGCTCTTGGATATCATTCAGTGCATGGTGTCTCTGACAAATATCGTGATTACCCACGATTATTATGCAAGGGATTTTGTTTTCAGCTAATCTACTCAATTGATTGCTAAAAAACCCACGGATAGAATTGCTGACATCATAATAATCATAAACATCTCCACCAATAACAACTAAGTCTGGCTTTATTTCGCTTATACATTTATCTATCATCCACTTGAAAGACCTCATAAAATCAGCGGATCGAAATGGGATATTAGTAAATTCTCTATCCATTACGCCATATACCGATTTGCTAAGATGTAGGTCAGATATACAAACTATTTTCATTGCTTAATGAGTCCTGCCCTTATTGCTACCGTTCTAATATCATTTACAAAGTCTTCCTTAATATTCTTTCCATCTTCCATATGTTCTTTTCTCAGGACATAAGACGGATGATAAGTTGGCATACAAGGAATACCTCGATAATCTTGCCAATTACCTCTCAAGCTCGTTATGCCCTGCTTTGACAAAAGAAATTTCAATGGAGTTGCACCAATTAGCAAGATGCAATATGGTTTGGTCAAATAAATCTCTTCTTTCAACCAATCATAAACACAAGCGTCTACCATTTTAGAATCGGAAGGGAATTTATTGTTTTCTGGACGACAAGGAATTGTGTTACTTATCAGAGAATTGGTTTTCCTGAAACCATATTCATTCAAGGTATAACGAAGCAATTTACCCGACTTGCCTACGAAGGGTTTCCCTTGCTCAACTTCATCTGCGCCGGGACATTCCCCAACAATCATAACTTTAGGATTTATTTTGCATCCATCGGAAAGAACTACACAATCATAAACCTTTCCAACAGAACACATCCTGCATTTCAATTTAGCATCTTCAAACTCTGAATACGATGTATATTTCATGAAATTATTATACAAAAAAAGAGGGATATTTTCAAGAAATATCCCTCTTTAACTTTCACTCAATTATGTCTAGTTAATTACATTTCGTTCGTATAAGCATAGAAGGCAATCCCTGTTCTTTCCTTCTTTTCTTCCCCAACTCCCATTTCAGCTACAATAAATTCAGTCCAACAATAAAGATCCGGACCCCTAGTGGCCGTGTAACCCCTAGCGATAGCCAAAGCCTTAGCCGCCTTTCCCATCGTTGCATTACCAAAACATCGGATAAGAACTTCTTTATTCTCTTCTAAAGAATGAGCAATAGCACCGGCCAGTTTCTTAACCTTCATCTTTCTGTCTTCATCACTAATTCCTTCCGGATCCGACATTACCTTTAGAACGCTTTTAACCTTACTAAAATCAACTTCTGCCATTGCATCAGAAGTAATCTCAGAAGCGAAAGCAACAAAGCAAATGCCTGTCATCGGGTTATTATTTATCTTAGTCGTAATAAACGCTGGAGAGCATTCGAGTTGAAGTTTTTTGTCTTTATCGGATTGCGACCTGATATATCTTCTAGCGATAGCCAAAGCTTTAGCTGCCTTTCCTATTGCAGCGTTACCAAAACATCTAACGTTTATTTCGCCTCTCGCTCTTAAAGAATGACTAATTGCTCCAGCTAGCTTCTTAACTCTTTTCTTTCTTTCTTCGTGTGGCAAATCAGGAGGATCTGCTTTTACTTTTAAACAGTTTGCGACCTCGCCTTCTTGGATAGCATCTTCAGAAACTTCTGGAGTTACAGAAACTTCTGGAGTTACTTCAACCTTGGGTTCATTGTTGATGTCGATATTTTTCTCTGTCATTTTAATTTTCCCTTCTTTTATATAGTGATGTTAACGTATATTAAACTAACGACATACACATTATACACTTTTGTGAGTAAATTGTGAATTATTTTTCACTATTTTTAATCACAAAAAAAGCCTCCTTTCGGAGGCTCTTTTTAATCGACTAATTATTAGCTAATTATGCACAGACGATATTGCCGCTTATTCTTTCTCTAAGGGAGTCTTCTTCTCTTCTCATTTTTCGAATTGCCTTCATGAGCAAATCTGATTCGTGAGTCTTATTCATTTCTATCGTATAGTGTAGTTTATTGGGATTAGATTCCACATGATAATCCAATAGCGAAAACCTATCTTTTATATCCATTCGGTCTTTAATGAGTTCAATGGCAATAGATTTTTTTCTCCGAGCGTCCAATTTTTTTGCCTCTTTTCTACTAAGCCGTATTTTCCCTGTCTTTCTCTTACTTTCTTTGATAACTGCTGTCAAAGATTCTCCGTCGCTGAGTTTTTTCAAAAAGGCAAATATTATGGCATCGCTATGTGCCAAAATATCAATCGTTTCATACAGATAGATATTATCAACAGGATTCGAGTTATCTTTTAATGTGTTTGACAATCTATCTTTTAAAGTTCCACCATTTCCATCTTTATCATAATATCCCCATTCCAATGATAATAGAAAGTTTTTAATGGAATTTGGATCGGAGTTGAGAGGTCTCCGTTTCTTAGCTCTTTTACCGTTCTTAATATTTTTAACACAATTCAGAAGCAAGGTGAAAAGGTAATTATTAAACTTGCCTTTCTTAATTCTGTATTTTTTAACTGCTTTGTAGAAAACCCAACTGAATTCACCGAACATGTCATCTTGTCCCCCCACCAAATGACCATGTTTCCTAGCCCACACTTGAAGGGTCGGAACTCGTTGTTCAAACAGCTTTTCAAATATGGATACGTCTCCCGTCTTATGGAATCGCTCAACGTCTTTGTTTTCGGCATCCCTATCTATGTTAAACACCTTTTTTCTTTCTTCTTCCGTATATTCGCTATAATGTGGCGCACTAACATTATTTGTCCAATCAACATCTATAACACCCATTTCGTTAATTTCATTGATGTCGTTTTTATTAGAACTACGCATTCTTTTTTTCTCCTTGTTTTTCCCAGCACTCAATTTCGAACTCGCACTGCCTGCATTCATTTGACATTCTTGTTTTATATGGTTTGTCGGGTACTGTTCCCTTAAACTCATGTTCCAACAAGTTCTTACATTTAGTTATAACTGATTTAATGATGGGTTTGTATGGTTTTATATGAAATGATGTTATTTTATTTGTATTTTTATTTACATAAACCATGAGCCCATTATTTAACTCAACTAACCACATGTAGACCATAACTTCCACTACGTTTTTTCTTATCGCTCCTTTTTTTAATATGCTTCGAAAAGTTTCGTCATCAACCACATATATCTTTGTCGCAACAGACTCTTCACAAATTTGAATCACATAATCTAATTTTCCTACCAAATTATAATTGCAATCAGAAACGAACAATCCGCTATTAAGAATTTTCATGCTCGTTCCAACAAGCATAAATCTACTCAAATCAATTTCGTCTCTATTGGTCTTTGGTTTATTTGGTTTAACGGCAGTACTTCTATAAATTATTCTTCTTGGACACTCAGTAATATTTTTTGGATTAAATGTAGAAGAATATTCCGATTTATTGGATGGAGAATTTAGGAATTTATTTACTTGCTCCTCAAAGGAATCAGTAACTTTATCCCTTTTGACAAACTCCCCTATACCCTCTTCTTCCATTAGTCTCTCTTCTTATTGATCATTCTAACTTTGTTGTAAATTCCACTTATTTCGCCTTCTGTCAAATGTCTCTCCATACTTAAAAATTTTCCCAAACCATTCTTGGCAACAAATTCGTCAGGGTCTTCTCCAACAGGAATATTGTCAATGACTGAAATACTTTCATGGAAGTCGAATTTCTTCAGAGTATAAATAGCCTTATCTTGAGCCTTTTGACCCGCTTGATTTTCATCTACGTCGAGGCAAACACAAATATTATTACAATATCTCGCTATCAATGCTACTTTTCTAGCGGTAAGTTGAGTCCCCATTAAACTAACAACATTATCTAGTCCTTCTTGAGCTAAGTATAGTGCATCCATGTATCCTTCGACTATATATATCTTATTCTTTTCGTATATAAATTTTCTAGCAGAATCAAGTAAAAAAAGGTGATTTCCCTTATGAAATGGTTTCGATATGTTCCACCATGTATTATTTGGTTCAAAAGATGGCTTTCTAGTTGCAAATCCCTCTAGCCTACCGAACTCAGAATAGATAGGAACAATAATCTTACCTTTTATGAAATAAGCATAGCCACTTCCTTTCCCATCAAAGGAAGATTTATCTTTGCCATAAAAGCAAATTTCATCAGGGATAGGCTGGTTATTAGAGCAGTAACCGATAAGATTCGTTTTTATCGTGCTCTCTTTTATATGTCTCTTATGAAGATAGCTTATTGCAGCTCTAATTTCCGGCCCGCCAGCCCTGATCATATTGCTATGGCACTGTCGAACAAACTGGTTTAAATAAGACATTTTGTTTGGACAATGTTTTCAATCTATTTTATTCATCTTCTTTAAATGACTCTTCTTTTGCATCATCTCCTAACTCGTCTGCATTGGTATCAGATAGTTTTTCTGCCCCAACATTTACATTTACATCCAACGGCGAAACGATTTTGCTAGAATCAGTTTTCATTTCCAGAATAGAACCGTCAAGAGGCTCAGATGTTGGATCATCTTCAAGCCTTTCGACAACCTTATCCAAAAGAGGAATAACAAGATTGTTTTTAACCAGATAATCAGCCACTTCAATAGCCGTAGACGCTCCTGTTTCTATTTTCTCTCCAGTAATTTCTTTGTCCAAATTAAACAATCCCTTATAAGTTCTGACCAATTTAAGTTCTCGCCCAGCATTAAACAACATAACGACAGGGTTGAGTGAATTCGAGTCAAATATAACTCTAAATTCTGCCTTACCAAAAGGTCTAGCAGTCTTATTCTTTATAAATGTAACTTCGCTATTTTGTCCAACGGGTACATCTTTTCCACCCTCTTTAACAGTTATCTTGCCCTTGCTCTGAACTCGTATTCTTATGTCAGAATAAAACTTAAGCGCTAAACCTCCCGGAGTTGTTTCTGGATTTCCATACATAACACCTATCTTCATTCGAACCTGATTTATAAATATGCATGTTGTTCCAGTCGTTCCACAAGAAGATCGAATTTTGCGACATCCTCTAGACATAAGCTGTGCCTGAGCACCAACCCTAGCATTATTTTCTAACGTACCTTCCAACTCGGCTTTTGGAGTAAGAGCAGCCGTCGAATCGATAACAACTATACCGAATGCGCCCGACTTAACTATCTGATAGGCGTATTCCAAAGCCTGTTCTCCGCATTCAAAACTATTGCTATAGACAAGTTTCTTTACATCTACGCCATGTCTTGCAGCCCAAATAGGATCAAAGGATTGCTCGACATCAAGAAGGGCACATTCCAAACCTGATTTCTGAGCATTTGCTATAAGGAATAAGCTCAATAAGCTCTTACCACTTGATTCGTGTCCATAGATTTCAACCATCTTTCCTCTAGGTATACCACCAATGTAACTGGCATCATCGATTGCTTTCAATCCGAATGATATCGAATCAGTAGAGACATTACTTTCTATGTCTCCAAATCTTGCGAGGATACGGTCTCCTCCCTTGTTACCCATTTGTTTCTCAATATTAGCCAGAACAGACGACATGGGATCTTTTGTAATTTTAGGCATGATTAATCTCCGTTTAAACTATTGAGTTTGGGAACAACAGTAGATTCTGTTTTAGAAGCGAATCCAAGAACTATGAAAGATCTTGGTACTCCAATGGCTTTCGACACTAACCTATTCTCTGTTGTCCCAAACACAATAATTTTATTTTAGAACAATTCCGTACTCTTGTCGGATTTTTCTTCGTTGTTTTCGTCGAATAGGTCTTCGGTATTGGCCGGAGCGTCTTCCATTTTCTCTTCTACGGCAGCCGGAGCTGGGGCTGTAGACTTATCTGAATTATCATATTCTCGCTTTGGAGGAACCCGCTTGTCTTCAGGTATAGCTTCCCACATTTCCTTCATCTTTTCAGGCGAAGTAGACTTATATATGTCTAGAAGTGGAAACAGTTTAGACTTGGGTTTTCCAGTTTTTTCGTCCTTAACGATATTACCATCTTTATCTGTTTCACAGATCATTTTCATGTCTTCCTTTGTGAATGGAGCCTTGTCAAGATGAGTAACCGCATATTCGGTCTTCATTTTTTTTGGCTGTCCATCAACCATAGGAACCTTAACTGTGATTAGAAAATCTGGACCCTCTTTGCCCGAAGGATCGTTGTTAAGATCGACCTTATAGGAATAGAAGAATTTGAAAACTGACGGACCCTTTTCGAGAACCTTCAGTTTGTTTCCATCCAACCTATCTAGGACGTTAATCGCATATCTCTTGGAAGGTATCCATCCCGCTTTCCAAGCCGGATCACTGTCTTTATCCGCATCCTGAACTGTAGCGCGATAGGGCTTAAAGTGTTTACGACACTTAACATAAGGTCCAACTAATCTGACCTTATATTTTCCGGGCTTTGACATGTCAATATAAGGAATCTTTTCCCTATCTCCACCGCCAGAACCCTTTTGCCCTTCTCCGTTATTATCTGATGGGAAATCCTTGTCCCAGTCTCCTCTTTCCGCTTTCGTAGTCTCATTAGTAGCCATGGTATTTTTTACCTCTTTTAGGTTTAGTTTTATTTTTGTTTTTGTTGTTTGGTTTTTAGTTTTGATCGATTTTAAAAGCCTTCTAGCTTAGGCACACTCACATCCTCCTTATTTTTGCTTGTTTCATCCTCTGGAAATATATTAGAAGAAATTTTTTCTGACAATGACACCTTATCGAAGTTGTAATCAGGCAACGCCGTTCTACCAAAGTCATGTAGTTTCATTGTGACCTGACAGATTGTTATTCTTCGAGACAGAGTATCGTGAAAGCTATCCAAATTCCTAAATATGTGAGTAACTGCTTTTAAGAGGGCTTCAGCTTCGGCCAAATCCAATTCAAAATTGCAGAGACGAAATGTTGCATCTCCCTTTCGAGCCTCAGCATTTTTCTCCGAAGTAAATTTTCCCCAAGAATCATGAAGTATATCAACGGCTCTTTTTTTATAATTGTAGACCTTAATGACTTCAACGAATATGTCGGAAAGCCTATCCTTAGCAGCTTGAACCTTTTGTATCTCATCGTTCAAAACTTGCAGAGTAGGAGTAGGACAAGACTTCACAGAAAGTTCGCTAATTTCCCTATAGATGGAATCGTAATCTAACTTGGGCAAAAGTCTATAATGTGACCTAATTCTATCAGCCATTTTTGAATAATCATGAGGGAAGTTATCGCCATTTAAAGATGGGATTTCATCTTCTGTGTCGGGAAGATTCGCTGTAGGTAGAACGGTTTCAACTTTTGTTTCTGAGGATTCTTTTGTTTTGGTTGGCTCTATGTGTTCAGAGTTACCAATGCCCAGAATATCGTCTAGATCGTCCTTACCATTGCCATCATTTTCGAACGGGTCTACAAAACTTTCGTCCATTTTTCAATCTCTTGTTACTCGTTAATTATATCATTGTTGTTTTTAAAAGTCAATAAAAATTAAACCGATTTGTAGACAATAACGTAGTCATTCTGGCTAAGATAAAAACTGTCTTTTACGCTCAAAACAAATTTCATTGTACCTTTGCCTTCTCTGGAAATACTAACTTCATTAGAACCACTAACCTTTCCATTCTTGTATTCTTCAAAGGTCGGGCTTCCTGCCATACCAACTATCATAACTTCCATCCTAATTTCAGGATTGCCCGTTTCTCGTTTACAAATGCATTCGAAAGACCCTATATCATTCAAAGATCCAATATCTTTTTCATAAACATCTGCAAACATATCTTGAATATCATCGTCACTCATCTTGTTTGTATCTAGTTTATTAGGCATAACTTCTCCTTTATTATGATTTATTATACAATAAGTTTATACTATTTTTATTACTTTTCTTCAAAAAGATCAGCGTCGTCTTCGAACAAATCTTCAAAATCATTTGATTCTACGGTTGATTTAGCAGCTTCAGACCCACCTTTAGGTGACTCGATTAAAGAATCCTCGTTCTTGTCCGTTTCGGTAGACTTAGTAGGTTCATCATCAAAAAGATTTTCAACAATATCACTTTCGCGTTTTTCGCTCAACTTCTTTTCTTCAGACTTTGCTTCTATCTCTGCTTCCGCTTTATCGTTATTTATTTTAGCCGCATTAGCAACAGATGATGGATTGTTTGCTATGTTGGGTTCGGGATCACTTCCAAGCCATTCTGGAAGACGGGTTTTTATTTTTTCTTCTATCTCAGTTACAGCCGACCTCCCCTTTCCCAATTGTTCGGGAATTCCCCTTATGGTTCTAACAACATCATTAACTAGTTCCTTGGATAGTTCATCCTCCTTTGAGACCATTTCATCCTTGTTTTCATAGGATATATTCTTCTCTGAATATTTAGTGACATGAATATATTCAAAATTGGCTACTTTAATCATTATGTCTACTGACGTTGCTATTTTCTTCTGTTCCATAATTTCTCCTTTGAATTATTATACATTTTTTACAAAATTTATATTTTTAATTTGTCACCAGAATAGTCCATCTCATTACCATCGTCACCATTGTCACCATTGTCACTATCATCCCCGTCATCATCCCCGTCATCATCTATTTCGTCGTCTTCGTTCATACATTCTTTGATATGTTTATTTTTTTGGACATCCACAGAATCTTCGATAACATCAAATAGAGATTTATTTCCCCTCTTACTTTCCCTTTCCAATTGTTTTTGTTTGGCTTTCTTTTCTTTGTCCATATTCTTTTTAATAATCTCATACTCTGAAATAATTCTTTCGTAATCATCAGTTTGAAGACCCCAAGCCTTATTCATGCTTTTCTTCTCTAACATAGCCTTGAATACTCTGGAATTAACCAATCTTCCATCAACCTTGCTCATGAATTCGCCCAAATTCTTATATGGTTGGTTCTGAACAATGCTATCTACTGCCTTTGATCCAACCCCCTTCAAAATAGTTAATGGCTCCCAAAGACATTCAATACACCTCTTTAAATCCTGATGATAACCAGACTCAATTTTAAACAAATTACCACTGATATTTATATCGGGTGGGTTACAAATAATATTCATTTTCTTTGCTGCATGTAGATAATGGGATAGCTTCTCACCCTTATCGCTATTGTTTATTTCACTCGACAACAAATTACACATAAACTCTAACGGGTACTTGACTTTCAAATAAGCACATTGATAAGCTATGAAGGCGTAGGCGGCACTATGCGACTTATTAAAACCATAACTGGCAAACTTATATATATGATCGAAAATCTTTTTAGCAACCTCTTGGGATATCCCGTTCTTTACGCACCCATTGACAAACTTCTCATCCAATTTTTCTTTGGCAATAAGTTCGGGTTTTTTCTTACCTACAACCTTTCTTAACGTATCGGCTTGACCCCCAGTAAATCCAGCCAATACCTGAGAAATCTTCATGATGTTTTCCTGATAAACAATAATCCCATATGTATCTTTAAGCGCCTCTCCCATCTTAGGGTGTAAATATTCAATTTTATTTGGATTACGCTTATATTCTGCATACATATCATGCATTCCCTCTCCCAAAGGACCGGGGCGATAAAGGGCATTGGCTACAATCAAATCTTCGAAACTATCTACCCTGATATTGCCCAATAATCGAGACATCCCCGGAGACTCAAACTGAAATATTCCGGTAGTATCACGCATAAACTCTTTTAAAATGGCAGGATCGTTTGGTTCAATTATATCTATATCAAGCGATTGGGCTACAGGATCATCTTTATGCCTTATTTTAATCATCTTAACGGTTTCATCTATTACCGTAAGTGTTTTTAGGGCTAATAAATCGAACTTTAGAAGACCCAAGTTCTCAACTTCGCTACCATCAAATTGAGAACTAATAATACCCTTGGAAGTTTTCATTGGGACTTGTTCTTTAACGGGCGTTTTACATACAACAATACCAGCGGGATGTACTCCCGCAAAAGACACACTTCCCTCTATGCGCTTACAGCATTCCAATAATTTAGGATACTTATGCATAGATGACCTAAAATCTTCACTCTGTTTCAATGCATCGTCCAAATCAGAAGCTTTTAAAGGTATTTGTTTGGCTATAATATCGGCAAGATTAAGGCTTTCTTTTGTCATTTCAATTTTAGAATCTGGATTAGCTTTTTTCTTCCTCTGATATAGATCCCAATCATTACCAATATCAAGAGCCTTTGCTACATATCGAATAACGGCCCTTCCTTTAAACGAATTATATGTTCCGATTTGACAGCAATGATCTTCTCCATACTTTTTTGTTATATAATCATAAACTTCGCTTCTCCTATAATATTCAAAGTCAACATCTACATCAGGAGGAGATATTCGTTCAGGATTCAAAAAACGCTCAAAAAGTAGATCGTATTTAATTGGATCTAGTTTCGTAATACCCAAAACATACAGGCACAAAGAACTAACGGCAGATCCTCTACCAGCACCAACCCTTATTCCATTACTTCTAGCAAAATTGATAATATCCCAAAGAATCAAAAAGTATTTTGTGTATTTACATTTAGTAATTACACTCATCTCGTATCTTATCCGCTCTCTATAGTCAGGCTTATTGATTAGACCCTTCTCTATCATGCCGTTCATTACCAGCTCTTTTAAATAAGCCGTTTCGTCTTTGAATCCCTCTGGAACAATAAATGTGGGCAGTAAATCTTGAGAAGTAACAATAAGAGGAAATTCTATCTTGTCGGATATCTCTTTTGTATTTTCTAAGATATCGGGGGCTTTCTTATACAAGTCTGCCATCTGTTCATACGGTTTTAAATAAAAATCCTTACTGGCAAAAGTAAATCTTTTTGGATTTTTTATGACATTGTGAGTTTGAACGGCAAGCAAAACATCATGAGCCTCCCAATCTTCCCTTCTCGCATAATGGGTGTCTTGAGTACAAATACATTTTATACCCATATCTTTACCCAACCTATAAAGCATCCCCGCTAATTTCTTCTCTTTTTTATCTTGATCATCGTCGTTGTCATAATTGTGTACCATTATTTCAAGATAAAAGTCTTCACCAAAAACATCCTTATATCTTTGAGCTATCTCTTTAGCTTTGGCTTCATCTTTATTCCATAGCGCGACAGGTATTTCTCCTGCACAACAAGCCGAACTAACAATCAATCCATCTTTATGCGCCTCTAATTCTTTGAAATCAATACGAGGCTTATAATAAAAACCTTCCGTATACCCAAAGGAACTAAGATGAATGAGATTTTTGTATCCGACCTTATTCTTGGCTAAAAGTATAAGATGATTATAGTTGGAATTGTCTTCGCTCTTTTCTTTAACAGTATGATCGTTACAAATATAGGCTTCCATTCCCAATATAGGCTTAATTCCGTTCTCTATACATTCTTTTTGAAATTGAAATAAACCCGCACAAGTTCCATGGTCCGTTAGCGCCAGTGACTTAAATTTAAGATCCTTAGCGCATCCAACTAAATCAGAAATACTAGCCAGTCCATCTAGGAGGCTGTAGCAAGAGTGGTTATGAAGATGCACAAACGATTCCGGTGTCATTTATTAGATCCTATTTTAATCTTTGCAATTCAATCTGTATAGTTTACCATTATACCAAGAACTCTTACTAAAGTTATCTTTATTCCACATCGGTCTTAGATTCTTATAGTTGAAACATGTTTTTTGTTCTTCTGGTTTAGAAAGATCAAAAGACGCACAAGGTTTTATGTGGTCTACCCCCCATCTTTTTAGCCCCTTACCATAATTGTTCCATGTCATTCCGTGCTCAAATTTGGACTCGACATATTCTAAAAAGTGTTTTATACTACATCCAGTCAAGAATAATCCTCTAAGAAATTGTGTAAATGTGAAAAATCTTATTATTCCTTCTTAGATTTACGAGTAGATTTACCACCCCTATTATCGGACGAAAACATAGACCTCACCTTTTCATCCAATACGTCTTTTCTTTCATAAACTTTTGAGTGTATAAAATCAAGAAGCCTAATTGAAAAACCCACCCAGTCATAATCTTCTTTATCAACGCCGTAAAAATATTCGGGGCCACTTGAAAAATCAGAATCAAAAGACTCATTAGAAATGAAACTTTTAACAACAACTACTTTACCATTCGTGACTAGATCGATATAAGAAGAACAACCATTTTTCAACAGAGTCATTGTCTTTAATAGTCCTTCATGCGTTCTTATTTCGTCAATAACTCCTTCTTCTTTGAAACATAGAATGACCCGATGTAGCCTAGCCGATATTATATCAACTAATATTCTATGATCAGCCATAACCTTTTCAATCTGCATGCCATACTTCTTAATAAACTTTCCGTGATTGGATCGGATATTCGCTTGTATTTCTGGAATATTCAAAACATTATTCATCTTATCACCCTCGTTTTTTCATTATCTTATCTATTTTTCCGTATAGATCTTTAAATGTACCGTTATTTTCAACTACATGCTTGGCTTTAAGATCGTAGGACTCACTAGCATGCCCATTCAACCCAACAACCCCATCGCACCCATCACGAATAACCTTAATAGATATGAACTCACCCTTTTTAGCATTCTTTTTAAAATAATCAAGCTCATTTGGAAACCGGACATCCGTAACTACATAATTATTCTTCTTATCTTTCTGAATACGATACCAAAGCGATTTTACCCATATGGAATCATCAATGTTCTGCCTGAAAAGTTCCGTTCCTATGAATTGAAGAAGTTTTCTAACTGTCCAATTGGGAAAATTCTTAAGCGGCCGTTCTCTAGCAACTCTGTCATAAACCGTATGATCATCCAAAACAAATACATCTTTTACCAATCGTTTAATGGGGTCGGCTAATGCAATCTTCTTGAATCCATGTTCTTGAATCAAATAGTCTCCAATAGTATCTTTACCCGAACCAGCTTTACCACAAATTCCAACTAACATAACAGCCTCCAATTATTTCTTACATTATACAGGTTCATGGGCATAAGATGCTAAATATTTTTGCACTCTTTATGTCTTCTGTTATCACCATTTTTTCGGGCCGACCAATTAAGAAGTTAAGATTTACACTTGATGTCTTAGTTGGCATAAGACCACCCCTTACAGAATATATAACGTCTGTTAGGTCATTTGCTAATCCGGATAAAATACAAATATCTTCTCCCAAAATACTTACAATAGTATTAACATGAGAATTGAAAGAGGGATGAATGTGGCTCGTATTAGAAACAATAACGCTTTTATCTTTAGATAGGCTCAATATGTGGTTAAAAAATTCCTTGCTCATTAAATGAAAAGGAACATATCTGGAGGTAAATGCGTCTAATACTATTATGTCATATTTTTTATTCTTAATGGAAGGCAAAACATCAAACGCATCCCCGACATAAACTTTTATGTTTTTAGACTCTTGAAGGTAAAAATAAGATTTGGCTACATGAACAACTTCGGAATCTATTTCAACTATATCAATACGGGCGTCAGGGAAATATCTATTAAACTGATTGGGAACAACGCCTCCACCCAAACCAACGACCAAAATATCTAATGGCTTCTGAACGAAAAGAACTGAGTGCATAATTAATAGAGAATAATCGTGTACATGTCGGCAAGTATCGCTTAAGTCTATGGCAGATTGTTCATGACACAATCCTCCACGACCAAAAAATAACTTTCTGATCGGGAACTCTTCAACAACCTGAATATAATTAAATTTAGATTTTACTTCATGTAGCCGATATGATATTGGTGGTGGTAGATTCGTTATTGGAGGACGAAGGGGGAGGTGCATCATTTTGTTTTTTCCATTGCTCTTTGTTTTGTTTATTGTGACGACGCTTAAAATGATTATTTCTATCTCCATTGTTTTTATTTAATGGAGCATCTTGTACTTTTTGATCTTTTTGGACATTTTGATCCTGACTCTTATAGCACTCTACACAAATAATTCTATGATACGGGATAATAGTATTTTCGTCAACCCATAATCCCCCATCACAATATATATCCGTAATAATACATGACAAATTTTCTCTATAACTCATATCGCTTCTATATTCGTCTTCAGGTATAGGTATAACCAAGTCCGTTATAACACCATGTTTATTCATATATCTCAATAAAAAATGTTGCTTATCCATAAATCCAATCTCCACCCGAATTATTTATTCTAGTCTGAGCTTCCATACAGAAGTCAGCGTTCAATTCAATTAAAACATAATCCCTTTTACATCGCTTACAAACAACTCCAACTGTTCCAGACCCTCCAAAAGGATCTAAAACAACATCTCCCTCTTTACTAGTCGTCATAATAAAAGGATATATCAATTTCTCTGGAAAAGTTGCCTGATGATTTCCAAACGGCTCAATCCCACAAACCAAAATATCTCTGTGATGATCTAATTTCTTTGCCAAATCAAAATCAAATACATATTTTTGACTTTTTACAAAATGATAAAAATATTCGTAAACTGGCATTCTCCTGTCATCTGAAAATGAAGGTATGGGATTAGGCTTTTCCCATAAATTTTGATTTCTCACTATCCAACCATCTTCCTGCATCATAATGGCTAATCTCGGAGGAAGTAATAACAACTGCTTAGTCTGTAAGTATTTACCATCTTCTTTTACCAAATCTTGATGTCCATAATGCCTGTGAGTCTTTCTCATGTGCTCAGGTTTATATCCCCTATGAAATCCCTTGTTACCAAAATAAAGATCTCCCATATTCAAATAAAATGACCCATCTTTTTTAAGAATACGCTTAAACTCCTTAGTGAATTCAAACATATTCTTAATGTAGTCTAGTGGGTTTGATTCCCTGCCCAAAGTTTCATTGCCATAGACCCTACACCCGAAATAGGGAGGACTAGTAATAATGAGATTTATAGACTCATCCGGAATCTCTTTGATGACTTTAAGAGAATCGCCGTTGATAACTTGGTTTCTTAGTTCTTCAATAGACTTCATTAATTGCTTCTCTAAATCAAGAATGAATCCATGAGGGACGAATCCATACTTATCTTTTTCCACTAAACAGAAGCACCGTTGTTATGTAATCATCTTTAGTAATACCAACTATAGTGCAATTTTCCACCCAAGTTGACTTATCATTGAGGCTATTGTAGTCTAAACCGAAATAATCGCAAGCAAAAGTTCCCACAGCTCCACTCCTACTTATCCCGGCCGAACAATGCACAACCAAATCGCTATCCTTAGGATCTTTGTTAGCATTATCCAAAAACGCAATAATTTTCTTGGCGTGTCCCTCATCAAACAAAACGGCGTGAGGGAATTTCTCTTTGAGACTATCAATCATTTTGGCAGTTATATCCCAAAAAAGAAGAGAACAAGCTTTAACACAACCCATATCTTTCAAAACGGTGAGCTTGTCATCTACATAAGGAAGATCATCGCCATAAATAGAAATTAGATACCAGTAGTCATGGGGAAGATTGAGTCCACCCGTCTTGGCAAACATCTCCATACAGAAGCGATTGTAAATTGTGATGCTATTAATCATTGATTTGCTTTCGATAGTTGGTTCGTCAAAATACTCAAGTCGTCTTACATTGATATCTTACTACAGAACTACAAAAAAGCAACAAGTCTTTATTAGAAAAAAATATTTTTTGCCACATTGGACATATAATAGGCAAATTGAATGTTATTCTAAGTGGAGGCGGCGATATCCTTCTTTTATTTAAAATTGGTGGAGGCGGCGGAGATCGAACTCCGCGTCCTGTTCTTGCGTCATCACAGCATCTTTACATGTTTAGTTTGTTGATTATGGCTCAATAAACAAAACCATCCCAATCTTAACCGGGCAATCATCGTGTCTTTCCCACGCAGTCAGAGGTCTCTAGGTTTTCCTCATTACCACCTTGTAGTTTATGTTACTCCCGGCTACAAAGATTATCTTACCGGTTTCACAGCCACCTAATTAACTAGGCAGCAAGAGCATAAGTTTTGGCACTTATGAATTGGAAAGGTTTTTTAAGCTGGCCAACCTTTTCCATTCCAGCACATGCAGCTATAACCACTACAAGCCAGTCGAATCCATTCGCCCCCAATTTTTAAAGAACGCACTTACTAATTCTCAAAAACTTACTTTTTATCCTCTTTTAGTCTTTGCCTCACAGAAGCTTTAAAAGCCTTAAAACTTCTTTCCATATTCTTCTCGTTAATCTTTTCTGTACTTTTCATATCAACAAATCCACATTTTTTACAAGACTTTAAAATAAACTTAGGAAATGGAACTCCACCAATAACATCTTGCCATTCTTCATGTGGACAAATATCATGTCCTGCTTCCCACTCTATATATTCAGACGGCTTCATGTTAGGATGAGTATTAGCAGCCTGTCGAAGAGTTATTCTTTTTTCTATCCGTTCCTCTTTGAACTGCTTCCTCTTCGCCAACTCGTCATCCAGTTCTTTCCCGTACAGTTTTTTCATATTACTTCTTATGCCCACATTTGTTGCAAACCCAATAACACTTCTTGGTTACAGGATCGCAAACTTTCACCATGTCTCCGCCACATTTAGAACATTTCATACTTGTTATCTCCCAAATTCTATTTTAAATCCGAACATGGGCATAGGAAAAACATAGAGCGTTTTCTTTGTCCTATTCCAAAACCAACCTATCTAAAAGTTATACCATGCAAATATGATATTAATTTTCATCACTATATTTTAAATCTAAGAAACGGATTTGGTCTACCTGATTTTGTTTGATTCCATCCTAGTTCTTTTGATTTTGGATCAGGTCTCGTTTCAGGCACAACTTCTTCTTTAGGTTGTTTGGATTCACTTTTAATACGAATAATTTCCTGAACCTCTTTTTCGTCCAATCCCTTTTCTATGTCCCTCTGAATCTTAGAAACCAACTCGCAACACTTTAAAGTTTCCTGAACAGATCCATGCGGGCAAAATGGAATACAATATTTCCAATCATCCGGTATATCGCTTATACTCTTAACTATAGTCGCAGTGCTTTTACCATATAACTCAATTTCATCGGGCGTTCTAGCAATAGATTGTTTACCTACGGCATTGGCTTCTTTAGAATCTTTAGCCATTACCATAACTTCTGTCTCAATCTTTACTTTGAACAATTTCTTCATTCCTTATCTGTTTCTCCCATAAAAAACCGAACAAATCGAGTCAAAACAATAGCTTCATCAAATTTACGACTAACTTCACCAATAACTTCAGCTATTGTTTTTTTACCCTCTGAAAATTGAATTTCATCCTGTTCCATTAAACAAATTCCTTTATAAAATTTAGATAGCTTACCGGGAAGGATGCGAGCAATGTGTTTCTGCTGCTCTGGCGTTATTTGGGTCATGATAATATCCGTTTCAACTTTAAGATCCTCAGCGGGTATGTCTGTCACCTTAATATGCTTAGGATTCGCCCAAGCAATGTGCATTGCAATGATTTTAGCCAAATTAGTAAATTCATTATTCCGTGCAACAAAATCGGTTACACAATTAAGTTCAAGCATAACACCAATTCTATTGTCATGATTATATGTATATATTATTCCACATTTTGTTTTTCTTTCAGGAGCAGCGGTATTAATCATTCCTTGCTTCCTAAGAATGATCTTCGATTCTTCAAAATCTCCGTTAGCTTCTTGAAGGGCCTTTTTACAAGCCATCATAGATATAGATGTCTCTAATCTTAGCTTTTGAACCATAGCGGCTGTAATTTCCATAATATATCCTTTTAACTATACATACATTATACTGAAAGAGGAAAATAAAACAATAAAAAGTTTGGAGCGACGGATGGGAGTTGAACCCACTTGCTTTTCCTTGGAAGGGAAAAGCATAACCGATATGCTACCGTCGCATTTATGCTACCTTAAAATTCTCTTCTAATTCCTTCTTGTAAGAGAAGTATTTGTCCTTGAAATAACTCCACTCAAATTGGTTTGACCCTAAAATCTCATCGTGTAACTTGTTACTTTCAGAAAAATCAACTATCTTTCCGTGCTTGGCTATCTGAATTCCGAACAACAATATTCTCAATGAATGATAGATACTCTTAGTTCCCCTATAGATATCCGTATCCTTGATTCTCATCTTACCTTTGTTCCAAGCGTTATAGGACTGGCTCAACAACATAACCTTTAGCCTGTTCTTATTCAAAACAAATTCATTAGTGTAATCTCTCTTAATTTGTAGTTTGGCGAAATCAGGAGCCCATATACATTCCAAAGCGTGAATGTCATGTTTTCTCAAATCGTCTTCAAACTTACTTGGAACATGAATATGAACATTGTACTTATCGTTACAAATTTCTTGGGTTTCGAGCAAGCTGCAACCAATTAGCATTATATCAAAGTCAGAATCTTCCCGACAGTTTCCATAGACCCTAGACCCATAGAGGTAGATGTTTCTGACCTTTATAGGGTGGAGCTTTGACAGTTCGACAATTTCTTCTATGCTAGCATTCATCGATTTATTCTAAACCAAACTTACTGACCTCATCAAATCTGCCCAAATATTCACCAGCAATAGAGTAGATCCCTTTCTCTTCTTCCGTGCCATAATCATAGCCATCGCAAATTTTACGCTCTAACCAACTAAACTTAAGACAAGTTATTCCGTCAATTTCAAATGCGCCCTCAAGTTTCCCTTGTTTTGGAAAATTTTCAGACAATGGGAACTTCAATAGGACTTCTTTTAGTTTTTTCATTTTCATGTTTTTTTTGTAATTTTATGCCATATTGTTTAGCCCACTTTTTTACAGCATTATTACTTACTCCATATTTTTTACCTATATGTATCATAGGCGTTGTTTCGACAAGTCTAGTTAACTCTTGTTCAGACGGTCTTTGAACCCTTCTACTACCGACACATGAGCAAGAAACACAACAGTATTTTCTGGTTCTTTTACCTTCATCAATTGCCTCAAATTCTTTTTTACAGGAATCATTAGAACACATAACCTTAATGCGATTTCTCTTTATTCTTTTTGGTCTGTCCGTATTAAACCATAATCTTTTAATTTGTTCTGACCAATCTGGTGGGCGGTGAGAGAATCGAACTCCCATCTCGTCGGTGTAAACGACGGGTTTTGCCACTAGACTAACCGCCCTTATCTTGTCTTTTACCAAATCTTTATTCCAATATATTTCGCTTTCCCAAACATCCATTACTTTCCAACCGTTCTTTTCTAAAAATATTCTCTTGTTTTTATCCTGCCTGATATTTATCGTCTGCATTTTTCCCAATTTATCAGAGCTATACAGTAACGGATTCCCATGCCAATAATCACCATTTACATTTATTGCGACTTTATTTTCTATGTCTACAAAATCCAGAATGTACCTTTGAATTGGGTATTGATAATAAAAAAGTTTTTCCGACTTATCATCTTCTAGATTTTTTACTTCTTTTATATAGTCTGGAAATTTAACGCCGATTTCTAACTCCAAAAGTAATTCTCTAAATTTTCTTTCTGGTTTAGTCCAAAACTTTCCCGACCTTATACAGGCTTTTCTTCCATTTTCACTTAGTTTTAATCTTCCCTCGTCAGAAATTTTATGCTTTCCTTGGGCATGAGAACTTAACATACATTCGGATCTAGTTCTAGTACCCTTGACAAGATTACATATAGTAGACGATGTAAAACCATATTTTTTACTTATCTCTTTGTATGTCAAACCTTGCTTGTAACTATCTATTATTGTCTTTTTTTCGAATTCTTCTAAATGATCTCGCCACATATTTGAACCCCCAACGTATTATCTTGTAATAATACTTCGGTAGCAGGTTCAAATATTCCTTCTTTTATTTACATCTATTTTACTCTGCCAACTGAGCTAAGCGATCTTACCTCTTTCAAGACCAATTATAGGACTTAAGACCCTTTCCATCAAGGTAAATTTTCCAGATTTTACTTCACGAATCAAATCTTTCTCGTTTCCGACATAATTATCTAGATCAATACAGTATCCACCTATTTGTCTTCCTTTATGAGCGTCTGATGCAGCAACAACAACCATCCCATATTCTTTAGCGAATTTATGTATCCTAAATCGATTTGCAACATTAACGTGCCTTGACGCTATTTCAACTGCGTGGGGGCGAAATTTATTCAAATCGAAAGAAATATTATGCCATCTAAAAGGATGTGCCAAAATAGCTAATGACCCCGTTTCTTCTACCCATTTTGATAGCGCATCTAAATCCGTTAAAGAAGATTTATACGGAGGAAGAAAGTTTATCGTCTTGTCTGAAATAATTACCACATCGTCTTGAAAAACATTAACTTCGGTCCCTCTAAAAATTCTGACCCCACCAAGCGATCTCTCTGCCGCCTCACATTCTTCCTTTGTGGTTTGATAGTTATGATCTAACGCAACCATCCCCGTTAAACCACATTCTTTTATTTTTTGCGCCATAGGTTCGATATCTTCTTTGGCGCATCTAGAAGTTCTATGAACATGAACATGTAAATCAATCTTCATAACTTACTTTTCATTAAGAAAAACTTCCAACTTAATTCTAAAATCAACAAGCTTATTTATTTTGTCCTTCATTGCTGCCAAGCTTTCTTCTTTATTTACATGTGGACAACTACTAAGCTCGTAATCGACCATACAGTAATACTCATTACTTATATATTCGTCAAAATGTTTCAATAATTTTTCTTTAGATAAAGCCATCTAATCCTCGTCTACTATCAAACGTTTTACTGACGACATCATAACAATCAAAATTGGAGCCTGCAATGGAATTCGAATCCATGACCTCTTCATTACCAATGAAGTGCTCTACCAACTGAGCTATACAGGCCTACTCTGGTTCTAATCCGAATATTGAATTTATATTCTTTTTTACTTCATATTTCTCTTTAATTTCTTCAACATCACAATTATTCTTAGCCATAACATCTTTCACATATTCACAACCTTTGTCTACAACACTTTGAATAGAGTCATATTGAAAATAACGTGGCATATCTTTCCCAACAATTTTTTTAAATGCCTTCCAAGCTTTCTTTTCATTTTTACTCATAACAGTGGAACTAGGACGCATTTCAGAAGCCTTATACATTGCGTCGCATAGTCCTTCCCTTAAATAATGCAGCGCCGCCTCCAACTCAATAATTTTTGGATTAACAAAGTTTCTAGCGCTCAATCCATTTTCTTTAACAACGACCAACCAAGTTCCCCTCCCCAATCCATCGTAAGCGTGAGGATCGTTAACGGCAACATATCGACCATTCTTCTTTGTATATAGTTGTTCACTCATATTTTTCTTCTTTATGTTCGTGATCCTGACAACATTTACATTTTTTCTTATTATGTCTTTTCTTGAGCCATCGGTAAATAGTCCCCAGACTAGCCACAACCAGCATAGTCTCAACCACTCCACCACATATTATGCATCCAATAATCATTATTCTCCCGTCAATAAATTTTTGAATATTTTATCACACTGCTTCTCTTTCTCTTCGTACCTATCTTGTGAAACGCCAAGAAAATTATATGGATCATAAGGAGGAGTTATTTTTGGTGGTTCTCCATGCTTAGATTCCCAATCGACAAACATATATCTTTTTAGCTTTCTAAGACCAGATAAATAAATTTGCCTCACTCTTTCCCTAGAAATCTTCATCTTCGCACTAATTTCGTCAAGAGTTAAAGCCGGTTCATTTGTATGCTTTTCCTGTATGACGTATTGCTCTCTTTCTGTTAATCTCTTTAAGTATTTGTTTATATATTCCTGAAGACTATCTCCAGACGTTTTGGCGGAAGGTGAAATGCAACGCGTGTCCTCCAAAATGTCGCTCCAATACTGATCGCCGTCTCCGTCACTAAAAACGTCTTCCAAGTAAACCGCACTTCTACCAGCATCTTCCCTAATAGCTTGAACCATTTCTTGAGATATGTCAAGTTCTCTCATCAAAACTTCATCATTGATAACGCCTTTATATGTCTCTTTGAGCTTTTTAAAATCGCCCATTATCTTCGCATATCCTTCAGGAACATGTATTAATTTGTCACCTCTGATTGCCCTGCTGATTTTGTTTTCTATGGCCTTAATCGCATAAGAACAAAACCCAGCTTTACTTTTGTGGTCAGACCGATAGCTTTTGGCAGCAGATATCAGGGCAATATTTCCCTCTGCTATTAAATCCATAATATTACTAGGAAGAAAACTGTATTTTGTTTTTAGCTTAATTGCCCTATCAACGACAAGAAAAAGATTGCCATGAACCATTTCTTCTATTGCTTTTGCCACATTCTTTTCGTTTTTACTTCTACGAATAATGCGAGATAACTCAGCCTCTTTAACCTTAGTTATTCTTTCAAATCCCTTAATGCTATCGATATATCTTTGGTATGAATCCATATTAGCCTATATAGTTTTCTGGGCCAATAGACTTATCCATCTTTGTTTTTTCTGCTTCAGTATGGATTTCATGTGATATTTTGTGTTTTGTTTCTTTCTCTTGTTTATATTCAATAGGATTGTTTTTTCTAACAAGCTCAGCCATTTTCTGCGATTCTTCTATGTGTACCATTTTTACACCTATGAAATGCGTCGTTAGCAACAAATTTTAAACGTCTTTTACATCAACAACAAGCGTCGAGCTAACCCGTTTAATGATCTGAACGATTTCTACTTCTGTATCAGCGTTATCTGACACATCCTTTGTCGCTTCCGCTATCGCAGAATCGAGCGTGTCATAGCGTTCATCTTCCATCGTTCCATCTACATCTACTATAGCAAACTTAGCCATAACTACCTCCGTTTATTTTGTTCTGTATTTAGTATCTCAAAATTGTTTTCATTAACATGTCCAAATACAACTCCGTTTTCAAAAATAATGTCGCAATAATCTCCATCGCCTTCTTTGAGCCAATCCAATTCTACATCGTATTCTTTATCGGATATTCTTTCTATAGGATTTTCGTAATCCCAATTCAGATGGTCTCTTTCCCCTACAGTTACTTCAATACCCAAATCCCTTAGCTGTTTTTTGTTGCCGAATATGTAGTCGGGCTTAAAACCTTCCTTAAAAACAATTGTTGCAAAAACGGATTCGGGATGATATTTAATTCTCTTTTTCATTTGTATCTCAACTAATTCTGGAGAAGTATATAGGTGGGCGATGTAATTATGAACATGATTGTCCCCGTCCTTAAAACCCCACAATTCCTCGTTCTTAACAATATGTTTCTTATCTTTGCCATTTTCAGTCGAACTAATACTTGTAACGCCCTTCTTGCTCTTATATACACGATAATCATGCATATACTTACTAAACTCAAGTATCTGCTTCTTTTCTTCTTCGTTTTTAGCTATTATTTTCATTATGGTTTCTCTTATAATAATGGATATGACGACGATAATGATTATCTGTACTTACTCTTTAATACCTTAAGCTCATTGAGTTTAACCCCCAGTCTTACACCCTTTTGCTCAAATGCCACTAACGGACTATAAGTGTGATCAAGGCTATTCGGGTCTAGTGATTTGGCATATTCCTTTATTGCTTTGGTTAATTCAAGGATCTCGATTTCAACGCTTTTAATCTCTTCTTCTATTTTTTTATTCATACTTCTCCTTTAATAATGGTGGAGCCGTGGAGAATTGAACTCCAATGTCTAGAATGCCGTTCTAGCGTAATGCCGTTATACTACGACCCCATTAATCATCCGGAAAATCATGCATTCCCAACACAAAACAAGATTTAGACATATCTACTTCTACAGCAACCTTTTTGTGAAACCTTCCATCCATCTTAATCGCTTCATCGTATGAATCAGCAATATAAAGCCTTATTTCTTCCCACAATTTCCATGTTTTAGGATTTGGATTATTCGTTCCTACAGCAAAAAGTTTCTTCATCAATATGCCCCCTTTAATGGAACTAGCCCTTCTTCATCTGGCATCTTAGCTGACAACTGAGGACAAATATTGCTGCCATCTAAAATTAATGCCCAAACCTCAACTCTATCCCCAGCACTAACGCTATTTTTAAAATAGTCTGCCACTTGCTTCTTGGAAGAAAAAGATAGAACTAATGGAGCAGTTGCCATACAATAAAACCAATGTCTAACAATACAAATATCATAGTCATCAGAAAGATTGTCGAACTGTTGATCCAATGAGTTTTCTTCTACCTTAACCCATTCCCTCGTATCTTTAAATCGTCTTTTCCCAGTAAACATATGTTCACCTTTTTATCTGGTGGGCGATACAAGATTTGAACTTGTGTCCTTTACCGTGTCGAGGTAACGCTATACCAACTTAGCTAATCGCCCGATTCAATTTCTACACCTTCTACGTTTTTTCCATCATACATGTCAGAATGTTTTTGACAAACATCAAATTGGCAAACCGTACCCCATATGTTTGTGTCGATTCTCTTGACCGCATCGTTTTTACAGCAATAGCATTGCTCGCCATGTTTAAATGGTTCCTTGTATTGTCGAACTGAATGAAACATATTGCCGTATCTCATCTCACAATAAATTACAAAGTTCTTTGGTTCCCAATTGCTTCTACACTCATAGCCAGCCTCGCCCGTAACCACACAAGTTTCACATGTCGGATTCTTAAGAAGTCTATATTCCTTGTCATATTCCTGATGCAAACATTCGTAGCAGTATTGGTTCATAGTAAATTTCCGTTAGTGTATATTAAACAACTTCAATGCGCCCTTGTAATCCCTTAATTCTCCTACAGATTGAACCCCCTGATAAGCCTCTTGATGATCTGTTAAACATACCCCTTTTGTCGCAGATATCATGAAATATATTTGGCTTTCTAGACCAGTCTTACCTATCATTAATCTTGGATAGTCTTTGGGTTTTAGTATATTAACAAATTTGCATTTCCTAATTTTAACGGATTTTGTAGCCATATGTTTAATTACCTCCTATATCCACATCTCGCCCTAAGATCAGACAACTCAATATAAGAAGACAAATCATCAAGCTTCAAAACACAATTCAAGCAGCAATCTATTGTAATATGCATCATAGAACCACAATGAGGATGTTCTCCATCTCTAATCGTCAACTTAACAGCATTTTCAACCACATTTCCGCAAGCATCGCATTTTATTATTTTCATTGTCACTCCTAATCGTCAACTATTTCAACATTGTGCCCTAAACTCTCAAGGACTTTCATCGCCGTACAAGCAGAATCTTCATCTCTATCAATTCGACAAAACACATCTCCTGCCGGATTTATAAGCTCACAACCACTCTCTAAAGTCTTAATCTTAATGACGGTTTTCTTGTCCAACCTTGTTATCACGTTGCCTATTCCTTTCAATGATTGACTTTAGACTTTCACTTATTTCAATGCTTTCATCAAACTTTCTGTACCAAAAAGGAACGTCGTCAGAATGGGCAACAACCTTCAAATAGCCCCTATCCTGAGCCTGAAGAATAACATCCCGATACCAACAAACTGAATAATTCGAGGATTGGGCTCTAAACTTTTCTATAGTTTCGGCTAATTCAGATTCTCCAAACCAGTACATATTAACCTTCTTTCATTCTCTCTGCTACTTCCCAAATATAGTCTCCGGGAAATATGTCTACTTTGAGTATCTTCTTTGCCTTCTTTGCCTGTTTGATTCTCTCTTCTTTATCAAAGATGTCCATAAAATCACTAACCAAAGATTCATCAGTTACAAGAAATTCTGAATGTCCTAACGCTTTAATGATCTTGGTAACATATTTATCTAAAACAGTCACCTTGTCATGTGAGGCTATTTCAAACTCAGTATGTTTAATCGATTTTTTCGTCTTTTTCAATTTTTTCGTCTTTTTCATTATCTTTTTCATCAAAAAACTCATCTCTTAATTTGTCTATTTCAATGAGAGACTTACCACTAAATATAGCTACCCACTCTATATGACGCCATTGTATAGTTAGTTCGTTCATCATCTATATTATACAAGAAAATAAATAAAGCAAGATAAAAATTAGATTGATGACTTTTTACTAACCATGCGCCTTAACTTCAATATGAGTTCCTTTGTTTCAAGCAAGTCTTTCTCTAAATCCTTCCATTCTTCTTTGTCATAATTAGGGGTTCCAATCGCCTTGGTCCATAAGTGATGCATCTTCTTTATTGTGTTATCCATAAAATGCCCTCCTTCGACCATAAATAATTCATTTAGAAATTTAGTATATCCTCTTAAAATTGGTACTCCCGACCAGATTCAAACTGGTGACCCTCTGCTTAAAAGGCAGATGCTGCTAACCAACTGAGCTACGGGAGCATTAAAGGAATTAGCCGTCCCAGAATTGAATACTTATAGAGCATATGTAAAAGGAGATATATGAGCAAAATACATGTTCAGTCAAATCACTACCTTTTCTTTTGCCCCGGATGTGATTGCGCCCATGGATTTAATGAAAAATGGACTTGGAATGGCGACAAAGACAACCCAACAATAAGCCCAAGCATTTTATCCATCGGAGAGAAAAGATGCCACTCGTTTATTAGAAATGGCAAGATTCAATTCCTTGGAGACTGCGAACACCACTTGAAAAATCAAACCGTAGAAATACCTGATTGGGATAAAATATTCGGAACTAAATAATGGTAGGCGCAGAGGGATTTGAACCCACGACCCGATGATTAAGAATCATCTGCTCTAAACCAACTGAGCTATGCGCCCATAAAAACACTATCTATTATTCCAAGCTTCTTCTGCCAACTCTATAAACCTATCAAAGAACTTCCTTGCTAACTCATCATAGTCTTCCGGCTGTTCATCAATAGGAAAACCAATTTCTTCGTCCATATAACCAGTTAACCTTTGAGTAGCATCATGTATTAACATCAGGCTTTCGTCTGATTTAGCTCTGTCAATACTACAAAGACGCTTGCTGGCTATAAATATCGCACATAATTCTCTATGTGTTTGTGCCTTTTCGAACCCATTCAGCCTTCCATAAGAATTAGACAACAAATAACGACCTATTGAAAACTCCATTAACATCCATAACAAATGCCTATTCTGACTTTTAATATTTGCCTTCATAGATATACTCCCGTAATCGTCCATAATCTATACAATTGAAAAATTGGTCCTCCCGTTGGGTATCGAACCCACTTCCTCGGTTTAAGAGACCGATGCTCATCCTCTAAAGCGTTCGGGAGGATTAAATTGGTACTCCTGTCGGGTAACGATCCCGCTTCCACGGGTTAAAAGCCCGCTGCTCATCCAATAAAGCCTTCAGGAGCATAAAAATTTCTGGATTTCACATTGTTCCTAACTGAAGAACCACGAGTCGAACGTGCATCTCCCGCGCTAAACGGCGGTTGCTCTCCCTCGCTTTGAGCTATTCACAGTCATGTCTATCAGAAATATAAAATGGTGATCGGGGGGAGACTCGAACTCCCGATAAAGCAGGGTGTAGACCTGCCGCCGTTGCCGCTGAGCCACCCGACCATTAAAATTGGAGAGGCAGACCGGAATCGAACCGGTGTAAACTTGCTTGGGAAACAAGTGCCTAGCCATTAGGCTACCGCCGCATTATTACAAAATATCTCTATGAATTATCGTACTAATAGTTGATTTAGAACGTCCCATTATTTTAGCTATTTTACATGTTCCAAAACCCATAAGATATAATTTCTTTATTTCATCATTGTTCGTGATTTTATTTTCTATATATTTCTTTTCTCTTTCTAATATACGATTTTTAAACCTATTAAACCTATCTATATTTACATGCTTTAACGCGTGACAGTTTCTACATAACACTACACACTTGTCCATCTCCAAAATAATTTTCTCCAACTGAATTTTCCACCTGTCATCTCTATACCCCCTAGATATTCTAAACGATTTATTTTTTTCATCGACATGGTGAAAATCTAAAGATGCCGTTCCGTTTCCAACGTAATTACACTCCATACAAGAATTAGATTTTTTTATTTCCAATAATTTACTTTTAAGAACATTGTCTCTTGTGTAATGTAACTCGGCGTGGCAATTTCTACACAGCAAAACACATCTTTTAATTTCTTTCTCTATAATACTCCATCTCATGGCCTTAATTTTTGTAATTAAAAAATCTTTTTCATCGCCGTCATGATGAAAATCCAAAACAAAAATATTGCCATTTCCACATTTTACACATTTGCCACCCAATATCTTTATGGCCTTTATCCTTTTAGCCCACGACAAAATAAACGCATAATCTTTTTTTAATATTTCCATGTTCGATTCTCCTTTGTTAAATATTTCAAAAGAACCGAACAAGTATCCTTTATAGTTTTTAATGTTTTTTTTGGAGCTGGCAGTGGAAATCGAATCCACGTAGTCTTCATTACGAATGAAGTGCATAGCCATCTCTGCCATACCATCATTGGAGCCAAATCCCAGAATTGAACTGGGGTTTCCTGAATACCAATCAGGTTTTCTACCACTGAAATAATTGGGCATAAAATTGGAGCCGGTTAGCGAACTTGAATCGCTCTCTGAGGTTTACAAGACCCCTGCATCGCCATCTATGCTTAACCGGCGTGGAGTACCTCACGGAATTTGAATCCGTACCACCGACTTGGAAGGACGGTATGCTGCCATTAAACACCAGAGGTACATAAAATTGGTAGGCGTGGGCAGAGTTGAACTGCCATCTGAGCTTTATAAGAACCCGGTTCTAAACCGTTGAACTACACGCCCATTAAAGCTATTGCTGATCATACTATTACAATCAGCAATAGCTGTTTTTTCCAATGTCCATATTCAATTGTCAAAGAACTTAAAAACTGGTGGAGGTAGCCAGAATCGAACTGGCACTTCAAGCTTGCAGGGCTCATGTGCTACCACTATCACTATACCCCCAAAACGCTCTAAACTATTTTCCCAGTTAAACTATCGCCATTTTATAGGTCTATGGGATTTGAACCCACATCTTTTTAGAGCATTCATCTATTTTAAAGAACATCCTAAAACAAAAAGCCCGTTGAACATTCATTCAACGGGCTTTCCGCTATCTTTTCCTATATAGAGCTTCAGAGCTTAGACAGGAAAAGCCCGTTGAGGCAAACGGTTTTACCCGTCGCCTTAACTGCTATAGCTTTTCCTGTTACTATCAGCATCTTATTACCCTACTTTCTAATAATCTTGCACTGGTTGATTTTGGGTTTCTTTTTAAAGTAGAAGTTCCAAGACTACTGACATCTTTTTAAGGTAGGACATCTTGACTACCTTTGCCTAGAGATTACCCTTTGGGGCTTCTAGGCGTTTGTATGTTTTTTTTATAGTTGTTGCAGTAATCAACCTTTAGCTAGATTATTTGTTCTCCGTTTATATTTAAATTTCCTTCATCTATTTCTTACTCTGTTGATATACTATACGAACGCTTAGTATAAGTCAACAAATATTTTAAACTTTTTTCGAGGTCTTTTTTGGTTTACTATCAAAGGTCTCAGTTTCCGGTTCGTTATCTTTTTCAGTCCAGTCACAATGTATAAATCCGTATTTCTTATCCTTCTCAGATTATATTGACAGACCGACATATTCCCCTTCATAACCAAAACATTTAGCTTCGGGAGGGAACTTCTTCAATTCTCTAATCATTTCTTTTACAGAAAAAGAGCGAAGAGAAAGCCCTATTGCTTTAGCATAGGGATGAATCTGAGT